>Ga0123354_10004288_pt1 | contig 20155 bp, 16 predicted proteins | sample TergutLab28metaG_2_FD_97872 | JGI IMG/M metagenome (GOLD analysis project Ga0123354, IMG submission 97872) | Labiotermes labralis P4 segment gut microbial communities from Petit-Saut dam, French Guiana - Lab288 P4 | ecosystem: Host-associated > Arthropoda: Insects > Digestive system > Gut ...
GAAATCATCAACCGAAGAATCTGGTGAACAGTATACACCTCCTCAATTTCCCTCTCCCAATCCTAACAATACCCCACCTCAATCTGCAACCATACCTCCTCATTTTACCATTATCCCTAACCCCAACTCCGGCGTTTTTCAATTAGAAACCAATTTCTCTCTGTCTGAAATCTCAAATCTCAAAATCTCAAATCTAATGGGCGTTCCGGTCTATGAAACACAAAAGATTATATCAAATACCATTCAACTGCAAAATGCCGCATCGGGTATGTTTTTTGTGGTAATTATTCTTAAAGATGGCAATATGCTCACGCAAAAGATGGTGGTGCAACGGTAGAGAAGGCAGAAGACAGAAAGGAGAAAGGCGCTTGCCCTGATTCTTCGGGGGGTCTCTTCGTAAGGCGACGGGTAGTTTATCTATATAATTGATATCTATCTTATTTCTCTCCCGATTTTCCGACTAACCACTAATATACCGGAATAAGGGTAAGAAATTTTTTGTTCACAATAGGATTAATAGGAAAGCCCTTATACCGCAACTCGAAATGCAGGTGTGGTCCGGTCGAAACCCCGGTATTCCCTCCCAACCCAATTACTTGTCCGGATTGAACCTCCTGATCAACAGACACCAATATTTTATCTAAATGGGCGTACACCGTTTCGCTCAGATTATAGTGGCGTACCACTACCACATATCCGTAGGTTTTATCCCATTTTGCGACACGTACTTTTCCGCAAAAGATACTCCGCACCTGATCGCCGATACTTACTCTGAAATCAACACCAAAATGTTTTCTCCCTCCCCTCATCCCATAAACGGATGTAAGCTCCAATTTTCTAAATAAAGGAGAGGATAGGCTGTCGTTAAATGAAAAAGTTTTCACATTTTCTCCTTCCCGAAGGGAACGAAAGTCAATAAAGGTTGTTTTGAAGAATTTATAAAAATCATCCGGTTCCGGCGGACATATAATCGTAGATACGGGCTTGTTTTTCTTATTTAAGTCATAAAAATCCTCATAACATTCAATCAACAAATTCAAGATACTTTTTTCATTTTGGGCACAGATAGAAAAAAAACCGATAAAAAAAATGAATGTCCAAAAAAGTTTTTTCATAATAAAACTTTATGATATCCGCACTATAAAGGGTAAAATTCCGGAAGCCCTTAGCGTTATTTTGCTTTGAAGTTCCTCTTCCACGATTTCTGTTTTATCTATCTTTTTTAAATAGCTATCATTCTTTAAGGTAATGGTTATATAGATATATTCTTCGGTTGGAACGAGAGAAACATTTTCAATTTCGTCGTTTAATTTTCTTTCCCCATAATAAAAAGTTTTGATAAAAGCAATGATGTCAGCCGGAGTTACTAAACGGTCTTTTGTTTGGAAATAATAGCGCGCTATGTCCTCTTTTTGAGCTTCGTTTTGAATGGAATCTCTTCCACCTTTTGTTTCAAAAAGCATGGAAGTATTAGCCATATCCAAGGCGAGCGGAGTTTTAACAGCCTTTCCGTCTTTAAATATTCCATTTGCGGTTGCCCCTTGAGTAACTAAATATTTCAAATCCACTCTCTTCACATCGCTATTATCTTTCTTTAAAATAGCATAAAAATGATCTTTTATCTTTTTCTCCTCCGATTTATTAGCAATGTATCGGATCTCGTTCATCATATTCTGCAAATTTTCCCATTTATCTGTGGTATTAAATTCTTTTATGTTTTGAAATGCAAAATAGTCTGAATAGAATCTATTCAACATCTCGTGGATTTGTTCAAAAAGTTGGTCGGAATTGTATCTTTCAACGCCATGTTGTCGAACTAAAATATTTTCGATATCTTTTTCATATTCTTCATCGCTAATAAGATTCAAAAACTCTCCAACATCCGGTGTAAGGTCTCTCACAGGATTTCGATGGTCTAAAGAAACCTCTTTCTTCTCCACATTAACAATAGGGATACAATTTATTTTCAAGGATTTATTAATATCAATAGGGCTACTGAATACGATTTCCAATTCAATAGTTTTTCCATCTAAGGAGATTCTATTTTTGTCGTATTGATCAATATAGTATAATTGGTTGGAATTGGTTAAGAAGATCTCCCGCCAATAATCGTAAGTTCCAAACAGGTGTAAATTTTGGCTTTTTAGTAAGTGATTGTTATTAAACCATTTGGTAAAAGGGAAATCGGTGTATTGCGAAGGTTTTATCAAAGGTAATTCTTCACCTTCACAGCGAACCGATTCAATTGTTGTAAATTCCTGTGAGTCAATATAGAAAGAGAGTCCGGTAAGAGTCTCCACAGGACCGGAACACTCTAATGCTATGTACCAAATATTTGATTCTAATTGTTCAACAATATTTAGTTTTGCGTTGATGATTTTGGTATTAAAGAGCGGAGAAAAGGTATATTTCTGCTTTTTACTACTACTCATAAATTCAAAAGAGCAAGTTTCGTCAATTATTTTTTCATCACACTCTGGATTTAATCTGGTTTCTATAATTGTGAAAGCAGGGTTAGGTTTAATTAAGTGAAAAGGGATCGTTCTGTCGCGCAATCCTTTAAGCGTTTTTTCTTCAGATTGATTGATCGTATTGTAAATATGGTAAGCCTGATACGACAAAGCGGTTAGCAAAAGATTAACTACAGGGTCGGTATCCACATTTTTAACCATATAGCCATCTTTTGTCCAGATGTCAATAATATCTTTTCTTACATCATTATTGTATTCTTCAAATCTTTTCATTGTTTTTTCCAAATATAAAATTCTATGTCTTGTTTATACTCTCTAAATTCATCCACGATCATTCCTTTTACAGATATTGTAAGGGTAGATAGTTTTTTGTCGAAGTCGGTTTTTGTTTCTAAGTTTTTCAATCGGGTTTCAAACAGGGTAATAGCTTTTTCCAGATCTTTGGCGTAATTATTAAGATTGTCGCTTTTTCCACCAATCTTTTTTCCTTTAATCTCATCTTTAGCGTCGGTGTTAATAAATTGACAGTTTTTAAGTGAAAACCCAAAGCGTTCATCGGGTTTAAAACTGCCATTAGGGGAATTCACTAACAGTTTGAGAAATTCACTAATAGATTTGGTAAGGCCTTTATCCTTATTATCCTCATTGCTATCAGCATAGCAGTGGTTTTTTTCATAAAAACTACCCTGTGAAAAATCTAATGGTATTTTAAGTCCGCTCATAATTCAATGCTAAACTTTTATTTCTACAAGTTCATCTACCGGTTTTTCATCAATTTTTTGATTTACCAACATAAGGCTGTCAATTCCCAATCTCATCATTTTTCCTATTTCAAGATGGTTGTACTCTTCCTTCATAAAACTGATTAAGTCGGGTAGATCTTCAATATTTTTTGAAGCTTTTAAGAATAATTGAAAAATCCGGCAAAACTTTTTCAGTAACATGATAAGATTATGTGGCGATTCTTGCAAGGAGTAATGATCTAATTCAAATTGCAACAATAAAGCCTGTGGGTACAATAGATAGTCTTCGGGGAGTTTATCCATAATAAGATTGATCTCATTTTTTATTCTATTGTATCGTTGAACCAATTCATCTGTGGAATTTAACGAGATGGATGGCGGGATATAGTCTTTATCAATTCCCCAATAGGCTCCGTCTCTAAATATTTTAAGAACAGGAATTCCATTCTCTATGGTATCATTTAAACTCATTAATACCAGGTCGTATTCGGGGAGAACAAGATCATCTTCTTCGTCAGCAGAGGTAGCGTCAAACGGATTGACGGTTAAAACCACATATTGTTCATCTTCTTCTACTTCCGGTATATTCAGCTCTTTATTAAAAGGCTTTTTATTGTCAATGTTAATCACATATCCGTATCGGGAAACAGCAGCACAAGACAAACTATTGATACAGAGATTATCGTAATCAATTCTTTTTTCGAGGTAAAAAGTTCCGTCGGGAACAATTCCATAGAGATAATGGGCAAGACAATATCCTAAGAGATGGCGTTCGGCAATATGGTAGTTGTCGGAAGCGACAAAAACTTCAGGCGTAACATCCAAGCCTGTTTTCCAGTGTATTTTATGATGTTTTTTCATATTTTAAAATGCGTATTATAATCTAGTATTAATGAATTACCTATTTTAAAAGGTCGGGTATAATCTTTTATTCGGTAAGTAAGTTTTTGTTCAACAGGGATAAAACAGTGGCAGATAAACTCGAAACAGCGTTTCATATCTTTTTCAACCGTTCGGTATTCTTCTTTTGTTAGTCCTTCTTTGTGAATAATAAGTCGTTTGTGCAGCGGTGCTATTGTTTTCATTTCAATTTTATCAGTAGCAAATGTAATTTTCAAGATATCAATTAAGAGAGGGATATTTCCTCTTATTTGATCGGCAAAGGGGATCAGTTTTATTAGTTTGGAAATATAAGTATTGGTTGTATCAAATTCGGGTGTATCTAAAAAGGTATCAATAAGTCTGTCGTTACCCGCAACTGCAAGTTCGTTGAGTATTTTTTCAAGATCAAGTGTTAGTTTAAAGAATAAAGTATCGAAGGGTCTGAAAAATGTGAGTGCATCTTTTTTCTTTCTTTTTAATTCCCGATACACTTTTTCAAATTCATAATTAGATCTATTGTTTCTTGCCAACAGATTTTCGTCGAAAAACAATCCTTGGGGCAAGAGGTGGAAAATGCCATTGCGGGCTAATGCTATTGTAGTTGAATCTGAATAGTTATCTAATTTGATTAGATCTTCTGAAAAATTACGAGAGAATGTGCCTTTCATTTTCACACTCAATTTTTCGCGGGTATTCAAAATATGAACTAAAGTTTCTGCTTTAATCCCTCTGATGTCAAGAAGTTCAGTTAAAGGGCTCACTATCGAAACATGTTATTATATTGTTTTAAATCGGCAGTCAATTCAACATATTCGTATCCATTGTCTGTAGTAACTTGCAGTACATCAAGATAAGGGATTCCAATTTGTTTTAGGGTTAAATTCGGGTATGGGAAATCTTCATCAATATTTTCAAAGGCATGTTGATAGAGTCCGCCATCGGCGATAGACAGATATACCATTTCCTGGTCGTTATCAATAAAATTAGGGATTTTCGATCCGGGCATCATGGCGACAAACTTCTTATTGTCGGTACGTGAAGACAAGAAATCTACAAATCTATCATTGCGTAAGTTAATATCTATGGATTTTGTGTTTAGCTTTTGTTTAATGATTTGCAGCGCTTCGCCAATGGGTGTATCGGCGCTGAGTACAGGAATTTCCACAATTTTTTCCCAAAACTCATGGGAGATACATTCATCATTATAGTAGCTAAAGTTGAAAGTTCCGGCTTGGGTATTTTTTCCTTCGTAGTGGAACATGCTCCCGATAAGGGTATTAAAAGTTCCGGCTTCAACATCTTCCGTATGAATAATTTTCATTGCTTCCTGGGCTTGAATGGCGCCGATAATAGAGGCGCTCACGGGGGTAGTAGCCACGCGCCCGCGCTCTACATTTCCCTTTGCAATTTGCGGACAGGAGGTTCTGTCGTAGTCACCACCGATGGCATCCATACTATCCTCTTCGGCAATTCGGCACTCGTAGCAATTCCGGTTTAATTGATAAGCGGTAACCTGTCCTTCCAAGTCGCCAATTCCACCTTCTATCCAAATTTTTCCTGCTCGAAAGCAGATTCTATTCAGCAGCGTTCTTGCCCGCAAACTATCCAAACAGCCCACTACTACATCCATACGGCGATAAACTCCCAACCCGACATCAGTAGAGAGATCTCCGCAAATAGCATGAACGTTAATAGTAGGATTGATCTCTATTAGACGTTTTGCAGCAATTTCGGCTTTATAGGCGCCTTTATCGGCATCTTCCGGTCGAAACAAAATAGATCGTGTAAGGTTGCTATATTCAATACTATCAAAGTCCACAACTACAATATTTCCCACACCGAAGAGCGCTAAATTTTTCAACACTTCGTTGCCCAATGCTCCTGCGCCCACCACCAACACTTTGGCATTTTTCACCTTGTCAATTTTGAACCAGGAGAGCAAGGGAAAAACCTCTTCGCCCCATTTTTTTTTCGTACTTGTTGAATTTTGCATAGGTAGAGGGTATTATTTTTCAATATATTGAAATCTTGTATTCCCGATAACAAATTTTACACCATGTTTCAAAGGCATTTGGTCATCTTTCCGAGCATCTCTTCCATCGAAAATCATTCCGTTTTCAAGGGCTTTTATCATAGGCACCCTTCGTTTAGGGTCAATGTATAATTTTACCTGTTTGTCTTGAATATTTTCACTATTATCCCAATTCATTTGAATCACACAATGGGTAGATTTTCCAATGGTAACTTCGTTGTTTCCGCCGGAGTCGTTCATCCATTTATGAATGGCAATCTCTCCCTCTCTTCTTCCGCCGCTATACTTTAAGAAATATTTTTGAGCGAGGTGGTGTCGGGCAATAATAGAGATTCCCAGTCCGGCGCTGCACAGCATAAAGCTGAACATAACCCCGAAGACAGGGAAATAGGAGGTGGTATAAAGAATGAAGAAACTGACCACTCCGGAAATAAGACCGCCAATGAGAGCATCTTGCCATTTTATAGTGGTTTTAACAGATAGACAAAGGGCAACACTTCCTCCGAATAATATCCACGGGATGGCGTCTAACCACCACACATTGCCCACTTTTCCCAAAGCAATACACACAATAGAACCCAATAAAAAGGTAATAAATCCCACTAACGCTCCTATCAAAGCACGGAAAAACAGGGAGAAAATTACAGCGCCTTTTTTTCTTCTGAAATCATTGATATAACTGAACAGAAAAGTTAACACAAATCCCAGCAAAACACCCGCCAATAAAAGTCCGGTGATTTTTGAATGGAACGTTTGATATACATTGTTAGAAATGGTATGCACCCCTTCAATTACCTCTTTAAGTCGTTCCGGATAAAACCGATTTACTAAAAATTCAATAAAACCTGAAAAGATCTTCCAATCGGCACTGATTTTAAATATAATCCAGATAAAGAATCCTGTAATTATTCCGGACATAGCCCATTTTAAATAATAGGGACTTTTTTTCATATCGAATGGATTTTTCTTGTCGAAATGATACTGTATTCCATCTTTACAATTTTGTCCATACTCAACACATTTATAACCATTTTCTTTCCAACAATCCCAATGTATTTTATGGATACATTTAACCACAATCAGGTCTCCTTTTTCTAAGGGTTCCTGGCAGTATGAGCAGGTTTCATACACTTCGCCTTCGCTGGTATTGATAGGTTCATAAGGTTTCACATATTTCTTCTCAAAGTTATCGGTTCGGGAAATGAAATAGGGAATTATGACTTGCATAATAAAAAAGGCAATAAAAAGAATAATAATGCCAAAAAAGAGAGAAATATAAATATTATCTGTTTTTATTCCGGGGCCTGTTGGATTTTCTTTACTGGCAATCACATAATCTATTTGTCCGATAGCTTTTCTACCCTCATTATCAACACCCACTTGTAGAGAAAATGTTTTTCCGTTATAGATTCTGTTTTTGTTCGTATTGACGAGTATTAAATTATAATCGGCAGACAGGTTGTCCACAAATCCGCGTAAGGAATCAATAATTCCGGCCACATTATCGGCGGGGTAGAATCCGCCTTTTAATTCTGGGATATGTCGTTGCATACAAATATCATCCAATATTTTATCCACCAAACTACTACTTGATCCATATCGAAATGCATGTATTTGCACTTGATTTAAAAATTCGTTATCTATATTTTTAATAAAGTCGCCGGATCTATCTAAGTTGTCTATTTCCGAAAAGGAGTTCAAATTAATTTTCCCATCGGTAAAAACGAGTAAATACTTGGCGATATCTCTTCCGTTTTTCTTATTCAACGAATTGTCTTTGGCAAATTTTTCAAAATTATCCATAATACTTTGATACAAATCTCGGGTTTCCGGCATAACCTTAAATTCCTTTTCAAACAGGAAGAAATTATCTTTTGTGATTAATTGTTTTTCTCCGGCTCTTTTATCAAAAAAGGAGATGTAGGCACAGCTATCCGGTAGATTTTCTACCGTTTTTTGTATGGCGGCTTTCATACTCTCCATATCGCTGTTAGAAATGGTTCTACCTCTATCCACCATAAACCAAAAGGCTACATTTTGAGCAATTCGCTCTGTTTCTTTTCCTGCTTTTTGAGGAATTCTTTCAACGATGAGGTCTTTGGTAGCCCAAGTATAGTCCTCTTCAACAATGCTAAACTGCTCATTATTAAGATTCGACCAAAAAACTTTTTTGTTGGTATTGATATCTGTAATTCTGAAACACAGAAATAAAGTATCCGCTTTTTCTGTCCACGAGCGTTTTGCAAAGTGCATATTTACTGCGTAGTTTGCATCTTTCCATTCCTGTTGGGTTATCAAGTTTTTTTTACTATTCTCCACTTGCGTATTAGTGCAAGCCATAAAAAGAAGTAGCAGCAGCCATATCAGATGTACCTTTTTCATTTCGTTATTATTATATGTTAATATTATCTTTTTCTTCTAGTCCATTCTTTCATTGTCATCAAAGAAACGGAAGTTGTTTTATCTCCGGTATCTCGATATTTACCATTTTCATCTCTAATAAGGATAAAAATGTTTTTATTTTCAAAAGAGTAAAAGAGTGCAAAATCGAAATCGGAGATGAGTTTTAAATACTCTTTCACTGTTTCCGGGAAGGTAAGGCGGGGCACTGACAAAAAGCAACCGAAAGCATCTTTTTCTTTAGAAGTACCTTCTTTAAACTCATCAATAACGATCTCATTTTCCCTTCGATTTCCAAAAAAACAGCCATGCAGTCCATAAACGCCCGGCATAATCACAGTATCTATATCAATGATTGCGGAAGCGCTCAAAGAGATTTTTTTTATTTTATTGATTGGGTTAACAATACCCATACTATAGTAGCTGAAAGTTGTGGGTTTTTGAGGTTGTTTTTCACTACTTGGCAAACTCTTAGCCCATTGGTAGAGTGTTTCTAAAGCCACTGTTTGTTTCAGGTCTTTGTCGTTATTCATCTGCCCTGTTTTTTGGGGAGAGAAGAAAGCCATCTGAAAATCGGGCGAGTTGCTGTCAATTACCAACGCTAACATACGACCGTGATGCTGGCTGTGTGCCAACTGCGATTGTACGTTTAGATCTTGGCTCGACAGGAATAAGCCCAACCCGGGGTGAGAGTGCATCCAGGCGGTATGAACATACTCTTTGCCTGTTTTTTCACACCAGCTTTCAAGTGCATAGGTAAGCGTAATGCCAATCTTGGCGCCAAAATTCAAAGCATACTCGCCATAAATAGCGTCGTCACCGGGTTCTACAAGCGATTCAATACTAATATCATACATCTGTTTTCCGGAATTAGGAACATAATCCCAGCAACCAATAAGGAAACAACCGGTTTCGTTGGTTTTATCATCGTATTTCAAAAAACCGGAGAAGAACTTATAAATATCCAAAATTGCCTTTCTACTAAAAAAGACACTTTTAATAGCAGAATCTTCAAAAATAGAGAGCATATCCACTTCGTAGTAGTCTATACCCGCTTTCTCTTTTACCTCAGAAAGTCCTACCTTATAGGAGATCACTTCAATTAAATCGTCATCTTCAATCAGCAAACTGCCTTCGTCGGATTTTCTCATTTCAATTTCCCGATGTCTCATTTTTCTGTTTTGAAGAATGGTTATCAGATAGAACAAAATTCCGAAGATAAACAATATCAATAAAACACCGGTACCCAACAGCATCGCATATGGAATTTTGACATTGGCAAGGGTTTCATTATACTGTTTAATATCGTTGTATCGTGCGGGAATCTCATTGGCTAAATCTTCTATGGCAGCTTTGTCATATTCATCCTCATACTGTTTTTGTTTTTGAACAATAAAATCTCTACTGTTTTCAAGAATCTTTTGATAGCGTTTATCCACTATTTCCAATTTAGATTTCACTGCCTCCTTGTTGATCCATCCCCATAAAACATGTTGGTTCATAGCTTCTATGGCCACTTCAATATCCGCTAAGATTAAAATATCTTTTTCTATGATGGCTTCGGAGGGTAATACCGTATTCCGATACTCTTCTTTCCACTTTAAAACAACACTATCATCCACCTTCCTTAATACATTAATAATTTTACTTTTAGCTTTTTCAATTTGGATGATTAATTTTTCAGAAGAGAGTAATAACACTTCACAATCTTCGCACTTTTCTTTGGCATTTTTTTTCTTGTCCCGTAAAACTGTTAAGTATTCTTCAATCTTTTGCTTTTGAACAGTAGCTTCATCTATTAGATTTTTTAGAATTTCTCTATCCTTTTCTGTCAAATTACGTTTTAGAAGTATGGTATTGCATTGTGTAATCAGTATATTAACAGGGTCGGTATAGGGATTAATAATTATTTTTGCCTGCTCTTTTTTCGGTTCAAGCTTTTTGGGTTCGGGCTTTTTAGGTTCAGGTTTTGTCTCTTTTGCGGAATGATCTTGTTCAAGTTGCAGACCTATATTTTCGGGTTCTGCTCCTGCGCTTTGTACGTTTGCCGTAATCTTTCTGCTTATTTTTTGACCTTCAATGACATAACATATAATGGCGTCGGGCGCTTTTTTGATTTTAGGGATATTTTTAACTCTAACATTTTTAGAAATATGGGTAGCATTTCCCGCCTGAGTGTCAAATTCCAATCCACAGTTTTTTATTTCATTATTAATATTAGATTCGGTTGAGATGGTTAGATTTGCATACGTAATTTGATTGTCTGTTATTTTTATCAATGCGGGGTCTTGGGTGTGAAATAAAACAATCTCTCTGCCGGTATTATTTTCAATTACGATTTCATGTTTTGCTTTGTCATAGGTTGCAGTTACTTCCTGTTGCCCCGAAGCCTTTTGAGTAGCAACAATACAAAAAACAGCCATTAGGATGAGCTTTCCCATTTTGGAAGCCACCGCGGGTATCATTTTTGTTCGACACTTGTTATTCATGGTTTTAACTATTTAGTGAAATAATATTACTGTCATCGGATAACAGTCGTTGGGTTTCAGCTTGGTCGCGCTGTAATTTGGATAGTTTTTCCTGTATTTTTTTTGTCTTTTTTACCACCACCGCCGCTTTGATTTGATTAAAAATAGGAATAAGAATCATTACAGAAATCATAGTAATACCGAGTATAATCAATTTGTTGGGGGGCGACTTTGCCTTATCTTTCAATTGATTGAGTTCTGTTAGCGCTTTGTCGCAGTTGAAATCAAATTCATTACGCAAGTTGTCCAACTCTTCGTTACTTTTCCATAAACCATTTGTTTCTCTTCTATTGTCGAAATCTTTTTTTAAGAAATTTACTTGAAGAATAAGTTTATCTACCTCCTCTTTTTTCGTTTTTTTTGGATTAATTTCTTGAATAGAATGAGAAAGTTGCAGTACTGCCTCATTTTTTTCTGTTAAATAACTTTTCCACTTATCGTTTACAATTTTTAGAGAATCCTGTTTTACCTCTTCTGCTTCTGTTACTGCTCCTTTTTGAGGAATATCTCTATCAACAATCATAGTAACTTCGTCATTATTAGATATATGACTTTCTTTTTCCAAAAAATCTTCAATAGATTGTGCCGAACCTGCTGAGGTGGCAATCAGAAATAGAATGATAAAAAAAATGTTTTTTATTTTCATAATAATCATATTATAATCGTTTTTCAATTCTGCTGCATAGATCTAAGAATGTGCTATATTCCTTTTTACATGATTTATATTCAGTTCCAACAGCATTTTTAATTCTTTCATATTTTTGCAGAAGAGAAGCACTGTTTTGTTTGCTGTTTTTAATATCCAAAAGCAGTTCTGTCAGTTTTTCATTTATTTGGTACAGGGTTCGGCAATTTTCAGTAGCGCCCGAAGTGCCTGAGCATTTTTGTTTTCTTTCATCTAACTTTGAATTATAGAAATTGATAGCATTATTCCTTGCTTCCAGCGTTTCGTTATAATCATTAATACTCTCTTTTAAATTTTCACATTCGTTATATTGTTGATCTTTCGTGCCGGTAAATTTTTCTTCTTTTCCGATGGTTTTAGGTTTCAGTTCTTTAATTTTCGAGCAAGGCAAATCATAAACAGAATCTAATGCTGCAAGCACCTCATTTTTTTGTTTGAGTAATTTCAGCATCTCCACATCTAAATAATTAATCACTTTATTCAAGTCAGGGTTTTCGCAAATCTCTTTAAAAATAATATTCAGCGTAAATTTAGCGGGATATTCAATTTTTCTATCTCTCAAGGATTTAGGTTTGATATTTTCTCTTGAAGCCACATATAGCGTCATGGGGATCTTACAATTATCTTCATTTTTTCTAAAAAAATAGGTTAGTTTCGATTGAGGGTCTGAAAATTCGAGCGCTTTTAAGATATTGTCATTTTCATCAAGTATAACATTTTCAAGTGTATTATTGTTAACACACCCTTCCACCATCTTGGTTTTCATAAATTTTTTAATCATTTTCTTATCAAACCAGATCTCTTTACGCTCTTTCATCAATTTTTTATAGTTCTGATTATTAGGGAAAGAATAAATAAACATCTCTTCTGCGCTCCCGCCTTTCAGTTCAAGTTTAAGGATACCGTCTTTATTATACCATTGTAGCGTAGCGGGGATATTGATCTCTTTTCCGGTTCCTGAAATGGGGCGCAAGGGGATGGTAGTTTGAGACTCCTTCATTGGAACCAAACTAATATAAATATCAATATTTAACTGTGAAAAACCTTTGATGGTTATAGCAATTAGGAAAAATAACAATAGTTTTATTTTCATTACAAGTTTATTTTTTAATGGTTAATTCTATTTGAATGGGGTTGCATTTGGCGATAAACAATGATGGATAATTGGCATCGGGTTGGGTAACGTAGAATTGCAGAGCAAACAGCAGCGTTTCGGAGGAAGTGGAAGGGTTTAGAATTTCGAGAAAGACCGGTTTAGCATTTTTTTTAACAATCTCATAACCATCTTCAAAAGATCGGAACAATCTTAGTTTTTCATGGAAAGATAGAAACCTGTTCAATCTTTTGTTTTGATTTTTGAATGATTTAGATGCGTTAACATTACGATTTTTTTTCTGTAATTCGGCAAAATCGGTCTCTTTGGAGAACAGCCACACGCTCCGTTCATAACTCAGCGAGGTATCGTCTCCAATCATAATAATCAGCACATTTTTATCGGAAATACTGAATGTAAGGGGAAGGCTCATCAAATAATTGTCCTTTGTTTTGGAGTTGTCGCACAAACGTGCGTCAATTTTTTTGGGTTTATGGGGTTCCAATTCAATGTTGTATTGCGCATGCACCCAGAGGCAACTCCAAAGTAAAAGAACAAGAAGAGCGCATTTTTTTGTCATTTATCCTTGTTGTTTAAAAGAGACCCATTCTTGAGGTTCGGCTTGTTTAAGCACCCATTCGGCCACGTCTAAATCTTCGGGGTAAGGGTATTCGTTTTTGGCGTGGTAGTCGTTATAAGTCAGATAATCAATCACTCTGTCAATATAATCTACCAAGTGGGTATGCACGCCGCTATCTCCGGTATTGAGGCACACGCGACCTTTAAAGTCGCCATAGAAGCGCACATTAGGGTGCCAAATATCGGTAGTGAAAGCAAATTCGGGTTGTCCGTCTGCGCTGGGGTAATTGTTAGGCAGGGTAATACGCATCACATGTTCATATCCAAAAACGGGGGCTTGCAGACCTTGTTCGTCAGCCGGTTTAACGCCGACAATAGATTTCACATTAAAGACGATATCATACACGATAGGCAAACCCAATCCATTTCGTTTACGGATGATATAGGATCCTTGAGTATCATTTTCATATCTACGGTCAATCATTTCCCATTCTTTGAAGAGGCGTGCATCTTTACCGTTGTAGGTTTTACCTTTGTATTTGTCTATTTCTCTTTCCATTGGTTTAAATGTTAGTGTCATAGTTATAAAAATATCCGGCAATTACTCTTTTAATAATGATTAACTTATCGCCTTCTTTCACACCATAGTCGAAGAGACTTTGTTCTTCTCCGTTATTTTTTTCTTTAAGGATTTCGCTTTTCCCGTCGTCGGTAAGGCGGCCGAAGTAGTATTTAATACGATTTCCGCCGTTATCCATTTCGGGCAGTACCCATAGTTTATCGGGAATATTTCTTGCCTCTTCCTTCACTTTTTCGAGAGTAAATTTAATACTTTCTTTCGGGTTAATAACCCGAATAACACAGCTTTTATTCTCGTAAGAGAAAATGACTTTGATACCTTGTTTTTCTTGAATTTCCATATCTATTATATTTATTATTTAATATATTTTAAAGTTGGCAAATATCGTATTTTTTTTAAAATGGGGTTTGTTTTTTGAGCTAATTTATATAAAATCCACTATCTTTGAACATACTCTTTAATATTTCAAATAGTTTAGATTTTCTGTACAGAAAATCCTTTTCTGTAGTTGGATCATTATACCAATAAAAAGATCTTTCACTATCTTCTACCCAGGTTGGAACAGTCTCATCTCTACCCTTCAGACTTTTTAAACGATCATCTATCATTTGTTCAAACTTCCTTTCATTTCTTTCAAAATCTTTGATGAGGTAGCCTTTGAGTTTCTCTTGCTCCATTTCCATTTTTTCTATTGTTGAGAGTTGCAAATTTAACTTTTCTAGCTCATTACTTTTATTAAAAACTCCTCTATAATAAAGCCCCATATTCCCTGATGATGTTATTGCACTAACACCTGGTCCATAATTCATCACAGCATTCATAAGCTTATTACCTCTTTCGTAAGCTCTTATATCGGCTTCCAGTGCTTTCTTTTCATCATATTTACAACCCAACAAATCAGCTATTGCTTTATCATTTGCACGCTTTATAGGATCACGTTGAGTAGGCTTTGTTCTAAAGTCTTCTGCACTCCATGGTTTAACAATATCTAAATTTCTATCAGGTTCTTTAATTTTAGCGGCATCTTTTATCTCTTCTTCTAAAACAGATCCTGCAACATCAGCGACTGTGGAGCCTAAAGAAGTAAAAGTTTTTCCAAATTGTTTTAAAACTAATGAAGTGGTTCCTTTTACAATCCCTGTTGCTGTTCCATAAAATCCTAAAGTAGCTAAATTGGATATAAAAAAAGGGGTTTCCCATATTAGCGAATTCCGATTAATTGATAATTCCTCTGACGTTTTATTAATTTTTGCATATATTTTTTCTATTTCACGAATGACAAATTCATGTATTTCAATTTTAATTTTTCTACTGAATTGCCAAACTGCTTCCCTATATATTGTGTGTAAAAATCTATCATTTTGTATCTCTTGATGGGCGCACCTAATACTTTCATTTATTACTTTATCCAACCTACTATAAAAATCAGGAAAATAAAAAAAATCAGAACAATTACTGCATGCTGACCGAAAAAAGATTTTTACTTTTTGAAACTGACTTAAATCTAATCTTGATGATGACAATATTGATTCTATAGAAATTGGTTCAGGCATAACTATTATCTTAATTTATATTATCATTAGTTCGTTACTGCTATTTTTTAGACACTTCTCTATATATTCTTTCATTTGCTGTGTTTTTTGAAGGTGTAGAATTTTATTGATTTTGTGCATTGTGTTTTTATTATTCCAATCTTTCACCTTTATTTATTTTTTCCACATTTTGCCTTAATAATTCCCATTGCCAAGAGAAAGTACTAATAGCTTCTATATTTACTACATTACGAAAAAAATTTGCAGCATGACCATAGTCCATAATATTCTCTGTTTCTGTTGCTCTATATGTAAATAGGGCATTTTTCGTTATCTTTTTGCGTTTGAAGACCATATCTTTATAGGAAAATGTATGGTCTAACCCTAATTGGTGCAATAACTCATGAACTATTGTTATTCTATTATGGTCTTTAAACACAACAACTCCTTTTACATTCAAATCATTTGGTGAATAACCATGACCTCCACTTTTATATTTTTCGTCAAAAGCATATATTTTATAGTAGTTATCAAAATTTTCATCTTTATAAGATTCTTTAAGTTGTCTGTTTAAAAAAGGAATTAATTCTTCCTTATTATGATACCATAATCTAAAAATCTTTTTATCAGTACGATCAAAAAATCTATCTTCATCTTCATCTATTATTTTTTTTCCGTCAGCTGTAGTATAAATATTCTTAAATTCATCTGTTTTCGATAAATCAAGGGATCTGACTTTAACTTTGCACTGTATGCAAGATTGATTCAGAATATTAAAGAAACTTTTTATATCATTTTCGTTAAAATCTCCAACTGACTTCTCTGTATTTGGGAGCACTGTTTTTTTGATATCTACTACTGCTTGCACCAACACAACATTTAAACTCCATTGGTTATTACCATTTTCATTTTTAGAATTAGGTGATATGTTTAATTGTCCACATAGCGTACCATTATATTTTACCTCAATTTTTTTATCTATATCCGCAAATGATTTCTTACATGTTAAGGTAATCTCAATCTCTTGCAAAGAGGTTTGTGCGCTCGGGTTAACCTTATCAGCAAGTTTGGGAGGGTCTATGTCAAAGAGATTCTTATCATAAGACCATGTAAGCGATTCTTTATCAAATACTTCTTTAGTTCCATCAATTTTAACATGAATAAAAACCCTTAATTTTGCTTCTTTTCCCTCTATAACAGAAATTACAGGCACGCGGTATTCATTGTCTGTACTACTATCAAATCCGGTAATGATAAGTTTGTCGGGAAAATAATCTCGTTTCAACTCCGTAAACTGATTACCATCACTACCATCACTATTTATGTCCGGCTGAAAATTAGTACTCCAAAGATTTTGATCCACGCATACACGTTCTCTATTTTCTGCAGGATCACTACAAATAGTTTTATAATCACAATCTGCTCTTGTGCAGGGTATTACATATTTTCCCAATAAATCCTTAGTATTATATGTGTTATTGTGTCTTGTCCTTTGAGTTATGATGTCTTCATTTGCATATCTTATCCAGTCGAAGCCATATTCTCCCAAATAATCTTTATTCGGGCGGAAGAACACCATACATTTGGCGGGGTCGTTGCTTTCAACTGTTTCAGCGAAAGGATTTCCGGATAAAACGGGAGGCCATGAAAAAAGACCATTATCCCACCCGGGTTCTTTAAACCCCGCATTGATTCCTCCATATATCTTTCCTGCTTCGTAAATCTTTCCTCCCCAAAATCTATCATTATTAAAAAAACAACTTATTCTGTTTTTTGGAACTTTTTCTGTATTGCCGTCAACTTCCACACCGTTTTCTAATAATCTGTAAAATCTGTTAAAGTCAAAATCCGTCGGATCTTTATGACCATTAAAAAACCCTCTATCTACCTCAATATGAGGTACTATAATAGGCCAAGTATCGTCGCCTGTATATCCTTCTTTTTCTAAAGTTTTGTGAGCCTGAATATATAATTGCGCTAACCCTTCATATTGTTCCTGTGTTGGTAAATAATGATCAATGTTTTTTAGACCTGCAAAAATTTGATTATAGTTACTATTGTTTGGTAGATTGTTATATCTATCTATCAATCTTAATTTCACGTAATCTGTTCTTTTCTCTATTTCTGACTCTGGAATACTGTCGAGCATTAATTTTACTTCTTTATCTAACAATTCCGGGTCTAAGTTGTTTATCTGTTCATCTGAAAGATTGTGATTTTTTTGATATTGTTTTATGATGTCCTTATATTTAATCGGCTCTAAATCTTTTATATCTTCGTAAATAATAGGGGGAACTCTTATTCTATTGGGATAATCTATCGGAGTTTCCGAATAATTTAATTCAATATGAAACGATCTTCCTTTAAACTCGTCAGGAAGTCCATTACTATTATAATTAGTTTCATCTTTTTCACTACCTTTTTTTATATATCTAATAAAATTAACTTTGCCCGGTATATCTTCCGTAATGTTGTATTTTTTACTTTTTTTTGCCACTTTGTTCATGGCGGAACTGAAACTTTCAAGTTTAGTTGCCCCAATCCTATGTTTTCTAAAAGACTCTGAAAATATTTTGTCACCATTTTTCATCACAAAAGCATTTACAATATTTTTTTTGTAGCCCACACATTTCTCTCTCGACATTTCGATAGCCACACAATGCACAACAAAATGAGTTCTATATTTATCTTCTGTTTTTAACGAACATTCATATAATATTTTGTCTTTTTTGATTGCTTTTAATTTTTCTTCATCTTTAAAACCCGCATCTTCGAAATCTTTTATTTTATCTTTGATTTTATTAAATGCTTCTTCTTTTACATTTTCTTTATCATCTGTTAGGTTGATATACAAGAATGTAGAATGTCTCGATGTGTTTTTTTTCTTCTCTTTATAGTTTTTATCTTTAAACTGTTTGTCAAAACGTTCCGTAATTTTTTTAACTACTTTACAAAAATCTTTAGGATCTGTTGGGCGAATATTAATCTCTTTGAATGCTGTGCCTTTTCCTTTTTTTAGGTCAAGAGTGATTTTATCATGGTCCTTGCCATCCTCAAAAACTGAAACCGTAACAGGCTTTCCGTCAAATACTTTTACCTCATCATTTAAAAACTTAACCTCTATATCGTCAAATTTTGTTACCTCTTTTCCGGGTATTTTTTCTAAAATTTGAATGGTTATCTTACCTTTATCCGCATCTTTTTCAGCAGTATATTCAGCTACAACAAAAATAGGGGTATTAAATTCAAGTTTTTTTACCGGATAAAATATATAATCGGGTTCTTTTTCTTGTAACCATTCAAATATTACTTTATCACCTTTACTAACAATAACATCGGTTTTAACATTTGTGTTTGTCTCTCCTGCCTGTTTTTGAACGGAACATGTTATTTTATTGTCTTTTATTAATGAAAGCGCCCATGCTCTTGAAATGCCATCTTCATTTTTGTGGTCTCTCAAGACATCCTCAACTTTTTGCTCTTTATCAACCTCATGCTCTATCTTTTTTTGCTCCCATTCCTTAGTGCGCTTTTTAATAGGCACTCCTGTAGCAAAGTAAAGTTTAGTAATCGAAAATTCTTTTTCTTCTTTACTTTCTTCATTTGTTTTTTTCTCCTGATCTGTAGTCCCTTCACTTTGAGGAGTGCTCTTACCTACGGTTCTTTCTGTTACAGGGGGGGCACTATTCTCTGCTTTTTTCGTCTCAATACTTTTGGTTGAAGATTCATCTGCCATAATTCAATACTTAGTGATTAGTGGTTAGTGGTTAGTGATTAGTGGTTAATATCTTTTAATTCTTAATTCTCAATTCTTACGTCATGCTGGTTGTTTGTCCGGCGAATGTTACTTCAATAATGCCTGCCCACATACACATACACTTGCAGTCGTCCACCAACGCGGGCATGTTTTTTACCAACACGGTAGGTTTTCCGGGTATCCAAGGTGCCACCGTGTTGGGGATGCACGGCATGGGGGTCAGTACGCCGCTTGCGGCAGAGGTTGCCGAAGCCACAGTGGGGTTTGCCAAAGATTGGCACATCCCAAAAGTGGCAATGTTCATAAAGGGTTTGTAATCCATAATATTTGCCATAGGCACTTTCCCGCAGTTGATCATTTTGTCGGGCAATACCGTGAAAGAGCCCGGTGAGAGCCCAAAACTGCATTTCAATAAGGCGCCATTTACTACAAAAAAACCCATAATTTTATTTTAGATTTTAGATTTACGATTTTAGATTTAAAGTATTTTCCATTTTTAATTGTTAATTATTAATTGTTATCTCTTAATTCTTAATTGTTAATTATTAATTGTTAATTATTAATCAGTAGTGTTGCGTTGTTTATAAATAAAGTTCTTTGAAATTTTTGGATATCAGATTATTATAGCGGTTTTTCGATTCCGCCGATTTATAATGATAATTTTGCGAGTTAAATATAACTTGCTATGAATCAGGACAAAAGTCATCATACCGCATCATGTCGTATTTTCACGACCATTGTGCGAGTGCCAAATTCCTTCTCCTTTCTAAGGAGAAGGTGGCAGACGGCGGCACACATACAAACAAGTACGTTTAGTTATTCCGCCGCCGGATGACGGATAAGGTTATATCGAACATCAAATCACAATAAATA
>Ga0123354_10004291_pt1 | contig 20154 bp, 18 predicted proteins | sample TergutLab28metaG_2_FD_97872 | JGI IMG/M metagenome (GOLD analysis project Ga0123354, IMG submission 97872) | Labiotermes labralis P4 segment gut microbial communities from Petit-Saut dam, French Guiana - Lab288 P4 | ecosystem: Host-associated > Arthropoda: Insects > Digestive system > Gut ...
CGGACACATGTTTATATGAACTTTTTTGATCACAAAGACCTAGGAAATCACCTCCTGCAGTTATGCCCTAAAGTCGTGAAACACCCTGTATATGTGTGTGTGTGTGTGTGTGTGTGTGTGTGTGTGTGTGTAAAATCCTGCCTGAAGAAGATACACATTTTCTGGAATGTGATGCTTTGTTAATAGGTAAATAGTTATTGATGTTTCAAAGAATCATGGTGCATTCATCTTCAAGGATGAAGGACTCCAGGAAGAGTTGATTAAGGCACCATGATTCTTGCAAATGTGAGCTTCCGTTTACCAGGCAGCATGGCATAGAATATTCAGAAACGTCACTGAGAATCTCAAATCTGATGTTTCCCATTCATTTGTAACTCTGCCTGCTATGTTTCAGAATATAAGTAAATCAGGTTAATAAGACGTTATCTTCTTGGAGAGATAGTTGACCATTGGAATGACAAAGTATAATAGACTCCTTGTGCTTAGAACAGAGGCTTGGACTTAGCATTCTAGCCTTGCAAATACTTCCTTCAGTGCTCAGACTTAAGTTTTCCCATGAGAATAAAATTTTTGGACCAAATGAGAGGGACATACCAGTGCTCATTATATTGGTGTCAGAAATAATGGAATGAAACTTGTGTATAAATGTATTGTACTTGTTACTTCAATTCTTATCTTCATGCCTCTTTCATTCCATGTTTTGATACTCCAAAATCATGATTTTAATGTGTATGTCCCAAAACCATTCAGTTTGCCTGAGGCATTTCTTACTTTGTATTTTACTTATAAACTCATAACTTCCATTGAAGTTAAGGGAAGTAACTCTGCCCTTTAATATGTTGTGTGGCTTTCTCATTCCAGTAAGATTATATGTATTTCTTGTATAATTTAGCATAACTGCAGTCTCAGTTTAGATTCTTCAAAATCAGAATATGAAATCTCTTTTTGAAACTGTGTGTGTAGGGTTTGCTTTGTGCACATGATGCAGTAGCACAGAAAGACTATTTCCCACGACTGCCTGAAATACCTCTTGAAGTGGACGAAGATGAAGAAACGATTAAAATTGTGCAGCTAGTGAAGAGCAATGAGCCATTGGTATGTTATCCCAGTTGTATTCTTTATTTTATGCTTTGTTCATTTTGAAAATATGAGGAATTTTGTATAGGTTTTAACAGGGACTTTATTACTAAAGTTAAACTGGCATTTGATTTTTCAGATAGAATTTTGTGGTTATGTATCGTAACATACAGGATGCAGTTTAACATATTTACTGGAATTTTCTTTGCAGTTCATGTGTGAACAGTTTTAATATTTCCATAAGAGTTCTCAGTCTTTTCATCATATACTTTTCTTGCCTGTATGTTCCCTGTGCCAACCTAACTATTGTGTCTGTTTTTACTGTAATAAAAAATACCATTCCACATAACTGTTTAAGAATATTGTTGTATATTCTGTATTTTTCATGGTTTTATACATTAATAGTACATGTCTATAAATAGTTCATCAAGGCTTTACTTATATATTTCATGTTGCTTTGAAGGCTTTTATAAATCTCTACATCTATTCTTTTTATAACTTGCTTGCACAGAGTGGTGCCCAAACTGTTGAGCCCATTGTGGTAAGTTTCTCTGTCCTGCAGTGGGAGATTTCACACCTCAGAATTTTCCATACGTGTACCATTGTCATTTCATTTTTCCATGCATTTGGCTGCACTATTGAATTGTAGTTCATACTTTCCCCCTTTACACTCCTAAAAATACTAAATAATTTTATCCTGGCAGTCTTCCTAGACCAAATGGTTCTTCAGTACTTAGTAGACACTGTTCCTTAATGTTTTGTTTTTCTTTATGGAGAGCTTAACACACAAGTCGTTATTATACGGTTTTGTTGAAATACACCATGAACCATTTGAGGAAAGAAACGAAATGATTAAGGGACAAGTTTAAGGTTCTGTCCTCTTTGTTTCAGTGCTGATGACTCCCTCTTCCAAACATCCTACCACATACATGCCAAAGAAGTTGGAATATTAGAGAACTTGTTTGTTTTCTGTGCAGTTTCCTTTGGGTGTTTCACATAGAATGCATGTTAGAACACCTTTAGTCTCATTTGACATGGTGTACACCTAATGTCATGATGTATGTACGAGTATATTAATTTTTGATGGGTTTGGCATCCTGAATCCTGTCAGCTCTTTTGTTACACACACATGAGCCATAAAATACCTACAAAACATCATCTTTCTACTCAAAATAAATGTCAAAAACTGTGAATGCCTTTGAATATTAATTTTTCAAAAAGAAGTGTCAGTTGTGCTGTGACTTGCAGTGTGTATGAGAAATTAATTAAATACAAAAATGGAAAAAAAAAACCCATTTGTTATATTGACTTCCTGCAGTTATCTGCCTTGGTTGTCTGCATTGTTATTTCATTACTTCCGTATTTTAAGGGATGAGAGCAGAACATGGGCTTGAAGTGGTTAGTTTGGTGTAAATTACAAACACTTATTGATGTTGAATATCCTTGTTTCCTGCTTTATCCTTCTTAATCCTAGGTTACAACTGTCCTGACATGATGCACAATTTTTCCTCAGAGCATGATTAGTATTTTGGTGTCATTCACAGTGCCTTGGTGTGCTTTTTCTTGAGTTTCAAAGCATGTTGCATAGAAAGTTTGTTTTTTGAAAATCTCTAGTTATGGTCAGTAAACTGTTGTTAATAAATGCTAAAGCAATTCCCAGATGTGGAATTTGAATGTTTGGCACATCAGCAGATGCCGTCAGCACCCTTGTATGCCTGATGTATTGAATGCATATCAATATAACTTTCTTACTTAAGGTTCAGTTTCATGTTATCCCATTTACATACCAGTAAGATTTCATCTGAAAAATCCATATCTTTTTTTCCCACACACACATCATGTATTCTACCAATTGTAGGTCTTATCCTTTAATAACAAGAAATACCTGTCAGGCATCAATCACACAGTGATGCTGCGCCATATCCCAGCAGCAAGGAGACCTCAGATGCACCAATGCAAAGAATAATGTCTTTATTGGTTCACTTAGTGTCACTTTGTCACCTGCATAGGTTATGGGTATGTGGCATCTGATGGCAGATGGTTGGAATTAAAGGATTCTGAAGGTTAATTATGGAAGCAATTTTCAGTCACCATCCCAGAGTTTAGGCTTCCACCATGGGTAAAGGAGGCCTTTTATCTTCTGGGATGTTACATGGCATAGGTTGGCAGTTGGTTTCTTGTGTTTTGGAACAACCTGTCAGTCCCATCTTCATATGTCAAGCAGTCCAAAAAGATTACCAGGAAGAGATGGCTGCATTGTTGTACAAGGGATGATGTGTGTGTGGTGATTGGTTCTCAATGAAAGCAAAGAAGCAAGTCAGGTTACTGAAGTGTGTAGTTCCCACTAGGATGTGGGAGTATATAAAAAAAGGAATGCAACAGAGTGAAAGTGGAAAAATTAATAAATGAAAGAGGTGCTGTAAGGGGAGATGCCAGATGAAAGGGAAAAATGAAGAAGTGAAACACAGGAGGAAGGAGGTGAGTTGCCTGGCCAGGAGGAAAGAAGTGAACTAAGAAAGGAGAGTCATCTGGGCACAAGGGAATAAACAGGTTGCTGGAGCTTGAAGTTGCTACCAGGACATGGGGGAAAGTTGAAAAGAGGCACAGGAAGGGGAGTTGCCAGAGTATAAACAAAAAAAGAAGAAGAAGAAGAAGAAGAAGAAACTTCACACTCTGGGAACCTGACTGGCTCCATTACTTTCACCAAGAGTCAGTCACCACCCACACGATTCTCCACATTTAATGCATCCTCCTGCTCCTGGCATGCTTCTTGGACTGCTGGACTGTTGAAGATGAGACTGAGGGACCATCCTGAAACACTGGTAACCAGCTGCTAACCTATGTCATGTAACATCCCAGAAGAGTGAAGTGCTCTACTGCCCCAGAACTGTTCTGGGGAAATTGAGGAAACCCACTGAAAACTGTCAGTCTGCAGGCAACATTTCATACCTGGGACTTCGAAATAATAAGCATGGATTGTTCTACCCAACACATCGTGGTCTGCAGTAACAAACAAAAAAAGTTTATTTTTTTCCTGCTGAACAATTTTATTATTTTTTTTTTTTTTGCATGAGTGTTCAAATGTAGGTAAAGGTAAAGGTAAAGCAGTCCCATTACAGTCCTGGGCACGCCCAGAGGGTTCCAGGAAGTTAAGGTTCCCAGATTTCGTGACAATGGCACAAGATGGTGGTAGGCTGTCAGCCTTACGCACCGGCTGCCTTTACCCCCAGGAAATACTCCTGGTAATCGTTTCTGTTAGAGGCTGAGTCAACCCCAGGGCCATAGGTTAAAATGTAGACCCAACTTGTATTTTATTATGGATATTTCAATTCCATTTGAGAAACTGCTGGGAAACTCCCAAATTTAGTAGTTTGTAAATAGGGAATAAGTCATAACAAATCCATATCAGAATTGCTTTTGATATATAAAAATAACAGTGAAATGCATTTCCCCTTGGATCACTCAGTTCACAAGACGATGTGATTTCAAGAGAAAATGTGAAAGGAATAGCTGCATGTTTATGTAGGCTTGCTTTTATAAAATCTTTTATCTTCAGTGAAAATTCTTTGTGGACTTAGTGAAAGGGACTGCAACATCATACTTAGACATTGAAAGTTTTGTGTGGTAATTCCATTATTTAGAGTATGATGGTAATTTAAATTTGTGCAATGAAGACTTCCTTCTGTAGTCACATATGTATTGTTACTCTGCTTTTGTCCATTATACCTCATTTTTGCTTGTATTGTGGCTGCTTATTAAAGCACATTAATGAAATGGGAAGTTATTAGTCTCCACATTCTTAATCCATTTAACATTTCACATCCAGTGTACTTCTTTTACTTTAATTCCAAAAGTAAAGCTTTATTACAAAGAGACCCAGCTCTGGTGATCTTTTCAGAGTGTAATTATTTGTGGTATTCCTTTAATCATTGTATAATTGTGTAGTGTGCCTGCTTTGTTACATTCAAATTTTTTTCCTTGATTGCTGGAAGTATCATATTTAGTATATTAGGCATGGTATCATGGTTATTTCAATGATTTAATTTTACTTATCTGAGGTGGAATATAAAAGTGTCAGTGATTATTAAGTATACTGATTTTTGCAGCTTATTTGATCTACTGGTAAACTGTACAACCTCTTACATAGAAATATGATAAAAAGAAGAATAATGAAGTTCGTGTTTTCAGCTGAAAAAAAATTACAGTTTGTCATTAATGTACAAAATAGATTTTCTGGGTATGCTTTGTGAATGTGTGACAGTATTTTTTTTTCTTTAGATCTCCTGTGTATTGTTATCTAATTTTTATGTCAGCTGTGTCTATAATATTTTAAAAGTGAGACAGTGAACCAGATGTGGTGTGTAGCGTACATGTTTATGTAAGTTTTTCCTTCCAACCAAACAAAATTCGTGTCAGTGTAAAAACTGAGGTATTAACAGTGTTTAAGATTGAAATTTTGACTTTCTGAGTTTTGTCACCATGCAGTTTGGTAATCTGATACCATAGTTTCAGAGTTAAATGCTCATGTCATCTTCAGGGCACTACTTCACCTCAGTATACTTCTCCTAAGCCTTGTTATGTTGTCAAGCTATATTATATCATAATGCAGAAAACTGCAATATGAAGTTTTGACAATATTTCTGCTTTTTGTTTTATTTTCTTTTAGTTACGTGCAGGTTGTACGTACCAAAGATGATATTCACAGTTAATTTATATATCTGATTGCTTGCTATTTGTTGTGTTGTAGCTAGTAATTCCACAGATATACAGACATTAGTTTATGCAGAATACAAATGGCTTTGTGACAGCATTAAATCCTCAATAGTTTTTTTAGTGTGTAACTAATCCTTGATACAGTGTTCATAGTTTTAATAAGGATTTCAACATCTTGTTATGGTGTATTTGGAAGTTGCTGTGTTGAAATTAATTTCTTTGTCAGGGTGCAACAATAAAAACAGATGAGGAAACAGGGAAGATTGTTATTGCCCGAATTATGCATGGAGGGGCTGCAGATCGCTCCGGTCTGATCCATGTAGGGGACGAAGTATGTGAAGTTAATGGTATTAATGTTGAAGGCAAAACACCTAATGATGTCCTCAAAATACTGGTGAGTAATAATATTGTACCTCTTTGAATGAAACTGAGTCGTAAATCTTATATGGTGCCACACTGTGTTGGCTCCATTAAGTATCGCTCTGTACAGTGTAGAGAGTGATTCTCTCCATGAACTTGGAGTGGCCTTGGCATGAAACTGATAACTCATCACCATCTAGTATGAAAGTTATGCCTGATGCCTTCATGGCATGGTATTTCCTTGCTACTGGCCACCTTGTGTCTATGACTGTATTCAGAAGGGAAGGTTGTGGTTCTGTATCAGCATTTAGTTGCTTGCTTATGCCACACTAGTAAACTAGCTGTAGCATAGGCATGTACAAACATTATGTAATATATAGGTTCTGGCAGAAATAGTGAAGCATTTTGAAATTTTAGTTAATGTGCTTCTCCACTAAGGTATCATGGCATACAGGTGTTGTAACTAAAGCAGCGACCTTAGAAGATAGTCAGAGTGGAGTGTTGAAGAGTTAGAGAATGTGTGTGTTGTGGAACTGTTTATTTGGATGGGGTCCATTACAGAGATTGAGCATGGATTTTGTTATGAAATGAATTGACAAGAAGCCACATCTCCAAATGCAATCTGTGTATGGGTAAGGCAGTGGCATGATGGAAAGCTGTATCACATGTAAAAAGCCACCTGATCAGCCATCCTCAGTTTGCACGCCTGAGAACATTTCCACAGTCTGAGGCAACCTGCAAGTAAGCACACTCAAGTGTTAGGCATGTCTGACAAAAGTTTTTGGTGCATCCTGCTTAATGATCTGAATCTTCAACCATACAAATTACAAATTGTGCATTTTTTTGGTGATTGGAACAAAGAGGTATGCTTACAATTTTGTCGTCAGTTTCAGGGAATATTGACTGAAAATCCTGACCTGCCAAACAACCTTCTGATGAGTGTTGAGGCAAATATTCATTTACATGTCACAGTTAATAAGCAGAACATTCGATACTTGTCAGCTGAAAATCCTCACAAACTTCACCATGGTCCCCTTTATGATCCAGAAGTTACTATTTATTGTGCCGTTTGGTCTATTGGAGTCATTGGACCCTACTTCTTTGAAGATGAAGACATATAAGCTGTCACAGTCACATCACAACATTACAGAGAGATGATAAATGAATTTCTAGCCCCACAGCTACCACCAAACCATAACTTGTGGTTTCAACAATATGGTGCTACGTCCCACATGACAGTGATTAGGATGTCTGTGCTTTGTTATTTGTTTGCACAGCAGGTGATTTCTCATTTTGGTGATGTGCCATGTCCTCCTTGTTCGCTAGACCTAACAGCACCCGACTTGTTCTGTGGGGTTATTTGAAAAGTGAAGTGTACAATAGATAGTGTGTAGGATTAAATGCACTCAACTAAGTAATGCAAGAGGAAATCATCAAAGTTTTGGATGAAACACTTCAAGAAGTCATGTGCAGCTTCACAACTCATGTGCACCTGTGTGTGAGGGTTGTGGCTACCTAAAAGACATTGTACTCAAAATGTGAAACATTTGTAAAAGCAATTGTAAGCACAATAATAAATTATAATGTGCTAAAATTATTAATTACTTTCAGTAAAAATGTTATTCGTATTTATAATTAGTTCACTATTTCTGCTGGACCCTATAGTTAAACCAGTTATATTATTTGTATTCTTTATGTAAGTGGCTTTTTGATAACTTTACATTAGAACTTAGAGGGAAGTAGCATAATAAAGCTTCAGTGGGTGTGATTCTCCTTTCCTTTTAAACTTACCAAAACAACACAGTACTTGAGTATGTACATTTCTAATAGCTAAGCTGCCCCTATTCATAGATTGCCTTCTTACAATTCCAGCGAACTTCTGAAAGGAACGTCTCTGTGCTGTTCAATACTTAACCAAAAAAAAATGTATTAGACTACCTCCGTTTTACTCCATTCCGCTATATCCTCATGCTACATCTCCCCTTTAAAGATGACTGATGTGCATACTGCAGCAGAGCTAATACTGTTATCAAATTATACAACTGATTTACAGACACAACAACAGGGCTGCACCAAGGCCAGTCCCCTTGAATTCCATGAAGCAGTATAGGCCAGGGGAGAAAATTGTTACGTGTGTGAATTAAACCTCATGCCACTTGAGCCCAGGCCTGTAGTAACCCCTACCCCAGCTGTACTCCCTCTATTACTATTTTTCCACCATTGCTAAAACTTTGCCTTACAAAAAGACCACAAATAGGAAGGGCCAACCACACCAACTGTGTGTGTGTGTGTTGTGTCTGCACACTCACACATGTCCAGACACGTATATAACTCCATGCGTCTGAGGATCTGTTTGTCGCTCAGCCAGTTAACAGATTTCACACCATTTGAACTTTGTCCATACCCTCATATCTTGTTTCTTGAAGATTCTGAATTTATCGTCATTCACCATATGTGTACTAGATTCCCAGTGTGATCTGTTCCATTCAGATTTTCTTTGAAAAATTTTGTGTGTGTGCTACATGACCTGTGTGTCTCATTTATACTGATGTGGTCACCCTTATATTATTTGTTGAAGAACACATAATGGATCTCTTCACTGTGTAATTTTCTGTATCCTGCTGCTGTTTCCTGTCTTGCTGATCCAGAATTTATCATTGAACTTTTCTCAAGCACCCTCAACTGTCATTTCAGGTATTTGTTTTGAAACTATCTTTGTGTTGTGATTTTGTTGTGTAATCAGGTACACATTACTTTGACTTCTTTCAGTTTACCTGTAGACCAGTCTTATTACTTGTGCCGCATAGAGTTAATCTTTTCTTCTTCATTTTTTTTATGAAACTAAGTTAAATAGAATTAATATTTGTTCTTAAAGAAATTGGGATGTGATATAGAGGATGTGATCCGTATGACCTGTCAAGTATGTATTCATATATGAAGAGCTGTTATATACCAAGAAGGTAGTGAACAGCCTGAGAATGGATATGCAAGGTAAAAGGTTAAATAAGTAGGGTTTCAGTGTGGAGTTGAGATAGACAGATGTGAATTACATAGATTCTCCATGTCTGTTACAGCAAAATTCTGAAGGGACAATAACCTTCAAGTTGGTTCCAGCAGATGGGAAAGTAGGTGTACGGGAAAGTAAAGTTCGAGTTCGTGCCCATTTCGACTATTTGTCTTCAACTGATCCCTACATACCATGCAAAGAGGCAGGACTTGATTTTGTAAAGGGAGATGTGTTACACATTGTAAGCCAAGATGATGCTTACTGGTAAGTTCATGCATTATTTCTCTCACTTTATATCAGATTTGTTGCTTACATATGGCTGTACTGACCTATCACTGTAGCACCAGTAAAACATAGTGAGATGGAATTTAGTGAATCAGGTACCTAACTTTCTTTGTTTTTAAATAATTCCCTTATAAATTTCAACATGTATTTTGCTATAACAAGTCAAAGCATGGTTACCAATATGCGTTTGAAAGCATGAATTGATGACATAAAATTGAGGCAAGCCATGCTTGAGTAGCTGCAGTGTTATTTGCTGTGTGTTCTTGGACCTTCTGAGTCGTCTCTACTTAATTCTGTTAGTGTAGTTATGAAGTTAAACTGTAATGAAGCTTGTGGTTTGTTAGGTTGCTGTCTGCACCATCAGTGTAAAAGTTGGAGACAGCACATTCCTTAAAAATGTAGCAATCCAAAGTATGACGTGTAATATGTCAGAAGACAGCAGTTCTCAGCTTTTGGTTTGATGAAGATTTAAGTTGTCTGGAATGTTTCACCAGTCGACCATTAAATAGTTTCTTATGTTCTAAAGGAGTGCCTACATCTTCAGGTTGAAGCAGTCCAAGTAGATTGGCTTGGTTTTCTTGATTAAAACTTGCCTTCACTAACATGTCTTAGAATACCCTCCACATAAAGGTGTACAATATGAGATATGAGGGTGTCATGTTGTGGTGCGATCATGTTTGTTGAGTATCAGGTTACAGTTTCTTTAGAAAATGTTGCTATCAGCCCATCTCCTGTTTTGCAGTTCTAACAAATTATAGTTGTTATGGCTGTTGGGCGTGTTAAGTAATTCTGTGCTTAGTTGCTTACTTTGTAGCAGGTTTGAGTTTTGAAATTTAATCTGGTCTGTTTTGTGCTTATAAGGTGGCAGGCCCGGAGGGAAGGGGATCGCAATATGAGGGCTGGACTGATACCTAGCCGAGCACTGCAGGAACGCAGAATTCTACATGAGCGAAGCCAGCAGGATAAAAAGACAGAAGAAGGTGAGATAGGGACCAGTGGTAAAAGTTTCAAGGAATGTATTTTTATTACCTCACTTTAATATATAGTGTCTTTCTTCACATTGGTAGATAGATACTGCATATATTCTTGACTTATCGTACACAGGATGTTTCATTTGAACTCTCTTTGTAAAGAAGGAAATTCTGAAATTAGTTGCACAGACTTTGAAACATTTTTTATTTATTGCTGATTGGCAGAAAGTATCTTAGTTTAATTTGCCGTATAATTTAGTGGGAGCCATCAGCATAGTCAGTATTGTGATCAGGCTATGGGCTGCTTTTACAAGGAATTATGATCTAATTCCTGTGAGGGGCAGAAGAATTTTCTCTGTTCTGAAGTGTCCATACCTGCTGTGTTCCTACTCAGCATCTTGTTCATTGGGTAATGAGGAATCTATCTCTGGGATAAAGCAGCTGGGGCTGAAGCTGAGCACTAACCTCTGTCTGGTACCCAGGTTAAGAACACATGAAATTATATCAAATTCCCTTTCATGGTGTGCACAGGGACACCTTTACCTTTCTTGTTATTTAGATTTTATTGGCCAGACAGCATTTACATGAAAGACATATTAGTACACTCGAGTATGAATTTTTTAATAATTCACTATGTGTTTCACCCTGTTTGTTGATGATTGTAATCTTGCCAATTTAAATGAAATGCCCTGTGTTTGGAATCTTTACTCCTAACCTAGTAAATGTGTAATACAACTACTCATTATAAAGTTAGCGAGTGGCAAATTAATTGAAATTTGTGTTTCACTTCCTGTACTCAGAGAATGTTACTAACTTGTATATAGGATTAAGAAGATGAATTGTGTTTATTATTAAGTAACAAGAGTGTAATTTTTGCTGATGCTGGCATGTGTGTATATCTCTGGTTGCAGATTACACTTAGTTTTCTCCCCCCTTCCTGATGGTAAATGTGAGTTGTTGACATTGCAACTGCACTGACTATCTTAAGCCTTGTATTAAATGTAGTATTTTGTTTCTTACTTCTGGAATTCTACAGCATGGTTTTGCTTGGGTTTAACCAAGTACAGAAGCTTTGATTATTACAGTTTACTTGCTGTTTTGGAAACATCTTTAATGTATAATGCTTTGTAGTTTGAACACATTAAAATCAAAACATTGTACATAAATTTTAAGTAGTATTACATCATAACAAATATTTTTGGAACTTTGAGCTAATAAAAAAACCTGTTGTATTTAAAAGTTATATTTTATAGTTGATTGCTTCTGGTATTTTTTGTTAGCACATTGAATTGATAAGCAACTTTATTATTAACTGTTTTCGTTATTAATTACAATAGATGTGTTTAGTTAGATACAGTTATTGATGTTTTGAAACTTACCATATTGACTTGAGGTACCTTTGTTTCTGGTATATTTCAGGATCATACAGCGATGTGGTTTGGTCGTTAGGCTTACATTTGCTGCCCGCTAACTTCCCTGTAGGTTTGTGCTCTGTTTCAGTCCTCCCTGGGTGTCAGTCCCCTAAGTCCCCTCGCTGTGCCTCTAAACCTAAAACTAAAAAGATTATGTATGACACAGCCGAGAATGATGACTTTGACCGTGAGGAGATTGCCACATACGAGGAAGTGGCAAAACTTTACCCACGCCCGGGGCTTCACAGACCCGTAGTACTCATCGGGCCTCCGGGTGTTGGGCGCAATGAGCTCAAGCGAAGACTCATTGCTACAGACCAGGAAAAATACAAGACTCCAATCCCATGTAAGTATTATAGTTTGTTTCCTTTCTTTTCTTTGTGTGAAACATTCATTCCGGAATCTAGGTTGCATAGACCTGCAAAATTCATCAAACCTCAAACAGAACTGGTGAATATTTGTAATCCTTGTAAGGCAGTATAGATGACATGATTTCTGTATTTATCATACTTCTGGAACAACTGTACTACATTTTATATTACTGCTGGAATCTGTGTACTACTGTTTATGAAGCCAGTCTCCAGCATAATCTTTCATTTACTTTCAGGAACATTGGTTGCATAAAATAAGGTTTCTTGAAGGCATGGTGTCTTAATTTTGTTAATGTAGTGTTTTCCTTGTGTAACTGTCCCTATCACAGTGGAACTTGAAGCTTATATTGTCACCACAGAATTTATTGTTGGATCATATTCTAAGCCTATTAAGTCCAGCTTGCATCCTTGCATTATTTTTCCCTAAGATATATGTGAAGTTGTACAATTTGAAGGAAGGGAGAAGAAAGAAAGGCTGAAAGAAGAAAGAAGAGAAGTTCTGAATACTCTAAAGTAAAATAAGTGCTGGTTTTTCCTGTGATTTAAAAAGCCTCTGTTCTATAACACTTTGATGATGTGTAGTAAATGTTGGGCACTCAGAATTGTATCAGTTTCTACTAGTGTGTATGTATGGATGAAGCATTTAAAGGAAAGTATGTGTTGGAAGTTGTTTTTGGGAATTTACGTTCTTCTTCTCATTTAAAGAAGGTAGCAAGAAGCATACACCTTTGCTAAAGTATAAAAATAATTTTCAAATGGACTTACAAAGAAAGTGATAATTTTTTTCATTTGAATATATACGAAGGGCTGCCCAAAATTTCCAAGAATTTGCTGGTAATAACATGAATACTTACTGTTAAGTCCTAATTTCCACTGTCACCTTTGAAGTAGTCACCTTGGGCTTGTATACAACGATCCCAACGATTTTGCCACTTTTGGAAGCACTCATTGATGTCTGCTGGCGTTAGCATGTTTGGTATCAGTTGGGATTCTGCTTGGATCTCTTCAATGGACACGAAATGCCGCCCTTTCAACCGGAGTTTCATTTTAGGGAACACGTAGAAATCACAGGGGGCCAGGTCAGGTGAGTAGGCAGGGTGGGGATCAGTGGTCGTGTTATTTTTTGTCAGGAATTCCCTCACAACGAATGAGGTGTGTGCAGGCGCATTTTCATGGTGCAACAACCAGTCTCTGTTCTTCCACATCTCAGGCCGTTTGCGCCTCACATTTTCCCTCAGTCATCTCAAAACCTCGCAGTAAAAATTCCCATTGACAGTCTGACCATGTGGAAAAAACTCCTTATGCACATTTCCTTGAATATAAAAAAAAATGACAGAATTGACTTGATGTTGCTACGAACTTGGCGCACTTTTTTTGGTCACGGAGAGGACAGCATCTTCCATTGCAAAGACTGCTGCTTTGTTGCCGGGTCATAATTGTACAGCCTTGATTCATCGCCAGTTATGACCCTGGACAGGAAATTAGGATCATGTCTAACTGCTTTTTGCAGCTCGGTGCACGCCTGAACCCAATGGTCTTGCTGGTCATTGTTCAAGAGACGAGGAACAAACTTTGCTGCAATTCATCTTATGTTCAGTTCATCCACTAGAATGCATTGACATGACCCATATGACAGTCCAACATGATTACAAACATTGTGGATAGTCTGTCTTCTAGGATAACTTCATGCACTTTCGCAATCATTTCTGGAGTTGGGCGTGTGGACGGTCGACCAGAATGTTTATGATCTTCCACAGATTCTTGAAACACTTAAACCACTCATATGTTCTTGCTTGGCTTTAAGCTTCCTCACCAAAGGCCTCCTTTAGCATTCGGTTGGTTTCAGCTGCAGTTTTGTTGAGCTTGAAGCAAAATTTAATGTAAATTCTTTGCTCCTTAACATCCACCATTTCAATATTAGCAGACACACATGAAAACGGCATAAAGAAAACAGCCGAAACTCAGAAACACATGCACTTATAAAGATGCAAGTTCGTAGTGCTAATGGTTTGCATGATAATTCAAATTCTCGGAAATTTTGGGTAGCACCTCGTAAATCTGTTTTCTTAATGTGTGACTTTTAAAAATGGCAACCCGGTTGAAATCAGTAACCAAACCTAGAAATCTCCTATTAATTCACACTAGAATAGTGCATTCTTGTTTAATCAAATCCCATAACAGAGTGTCATTTTTATCATTTCCTTGAATGCAGAAGCTTTATCACGTAGAAAGCAAGTATCTATCAGGCCGTCTCTTAATGGATGCTGTACTCAGGGACATGGTAAAAGTGACATGCCATGTTTCTGTATTTTAAATGGGTCTAGTCACTGTAAAACAGGGAGTTACCTATTGTAGAATTTGGGTGAAGGTAGAGCACATTGGACACCCTTATACAGTAGTTATTCATGCTTATTGTTGTACTTCATAATTCAATGTATTTCATCTTTTATATTAATACTTCCATTGGTTCTCTTCCTTTTTGTTTTATTTTGCTTTATTTAAAGATTGTTGATACAGATTTCTGTATTTGTAATTATAAATATACAAGTATGTGATGTAATTTTGTTTCAGACACATCTCGTCCCATGAGACATGGAGAAGTAAATGGAAAAGAATATTTTTTTGTAACAAGGGAAAAAATGGAAGAAGAAATTGAAGCTGGAAAATTTATTGAGTTTGGAGAATACAAAGGAAATTTATATGGTACCTCTGCAGAAAGCGTGAAGTCGTTAGTGAATGCAGGATATGTCTGCATCTTGAATCCTCATTACCAAGTCAGTTCTCCTGTCAACATTTGTCTTGTGTTGTACCTTGTACAGTTTGCATAGAGACAGTATTTTGTCCTTTTGTTTGTAGGCCTTGAAAATGCTGAGGATTCCACAATTGAAACCATACATAATATACATTAAACCACCACCATTTGACATCCTGAAAGAAACTCGTAATGCAGCATATGCCAGATCAACCTTTGATGAAAATAATTCCAGAGGCTTTACTGTAAGTATGATTGCTCTTAATATTGATAATACTCCATTGCAAAACTTGTTGAGCACAACATTACCTTGTAAAAAAAAGGGGGCTGTCGTAATCCCTGCCAGCTCTCTGTAGCCTAATATCAGTCAATGCATAGTACTTACTGCTAGCAGAGATTGAGGTGAGATGTAGCAAAGTGTGCTGAAGGATGAATCACAAGAGCTCGGGGAAGATGTGGAAGGAATCAATCCATGTGGCCGTAGTACAAGTGAGACATCTGTGTGAAGATGGCGGTGTTGAAAGCTGTCGTGTTCAGTACACATATTTTCAGAATTTGGCGGAAGTTTTTTCTATTCATTGTCGTTACATAATTTTAATGTGGCCAAACAAGTATGCGCATTTGTTGTCCATCCCAGTATTTGTCACTACTGTGAACTGTTGAAGTAGGGTTGTATGCCTCACAGTGCGATTCCTGTCCATTGCACAGAAGAAAACTTGCATACAAGCTTTGCCAAATAGTTTTTCTCTTGGATTTCAGGATGAAGAATTTCAGGAAATGCTACATAGTAGTGAACGTATAGATTTCTTGTATGGGCACCTGTTTGATGAAGTTATTGAAAATGCAGATTTGTCAGCAGCATTTGAACAACTGGTACGAGCTGTGAACAGAGTAGAAACAGAGCCCCTCTGGGTCCCAGCCTCGTGGGTTCAGTGACGACATTCAGACAGATCATAACCAACAAAACTTGTCATTGGTAAGAGTACTCATATAACATTAACTGAATATGACGTGCATTGAAATCTGGAAATGTGTAGGCTATTTCCATACACCAGTTCACCACATTTTATTGGATTGTGAGAAATCTGGTAATTTGTAAGTCTCTTCCATGGCTCAGGCAGTTAGTTGCTGGCCTGTCACTGTGGAGGCTCAGTTTCAGTCCCATGCCACTCCACATTGGATTCATAGTGGATAAAGTGGCATTGGGACAGATTTTTCTCAATATGGTTTGGTTTTTCCCTGTCATTATCATTCTGCCATTGCTCCATATTCATTCGTCTGTTGCTGATTACACAATATTAGCAATTGACAGCACAATTAAATAACCCATTTAAAAACTCTGTTTATATATTGTTAGTGCTGTGTACTTTGGGTGGTTTTGAGCATCATGCCTCTGGTGAATACCCTAGCTGTACATATTTTTGTTTCCTACTGAGAGTGCTACCATCATTGTAGCTCTTGTCAGTGTGTGCAGAAACAGACATGTAATGTAGCATCCTGAAATTCTGCATGATAACAAATAGTCAGAAACTATAATCATTTGTAAATGTTAGTTTTATTTTTATACAATCTGTAGCAGCTGTAAGGCTGTTGCATAACATAACATAACATAAGTATGTAGCTTTGCTTCATAGTGATATAACTGTTGGCATTTGGTATGAGCAAATGTCACAACTTTGTGTAAAATAATTTTTTTATGAATTATGCAAAACATTTCTAAGTTGTATAGTCATTAATTTGTAATTCCCAACAGATAACAGTGCATACTGTGGATTTCTACCCAGAAGCTTATCTTCTCTTGCTGTTTTATATTGGTAATATGTGAATGATGCAGTCCAGACACATGACAGCACTTTTGTCAAAATGTGTACTGCAAATGGAACATATTACATTCGTAGTTACATTGACCACAATTAATATATGTAGGGAAGGAAAGTATGTGTTTCAGCTTACTCTCTTCTGCCTTTCAAACATATGTTCTGTGAATTGTATTTGTTTTGTTTTCAGATACAGAAATGACATTGAAGGAATGGAGAGTGTTTGAATATATGCCCATTTTCAAAGTGCTCCTTGTTGCTGGTGTGGACTTTCTTTATACAGAAGCTGGGCAGTATTTGCCATTGTCTGCTTCAGCTTGTTATATACTGTTCTGGTTAAACATATTGGAGAAGTTTAGGGTAATGAATTTAGTGGTTCTTGGGCTATATTCATATGTCTACCAGAGCGTAATTTCAGAGCAGTGTCATGTGGGCTGACACTGTTTCTCTCCACATCGTATTAGCCGAAGCTCTTGTTAATTGTTATTTCACAGGTGTGCTTGGGGATGTATGTCATTTAGCTCAGGCCTTGAATGGTTAGGCCCTGACCAATCACTGCCACGCTAATGTCGTTATCAGGAAGTGGGGCTCGAAGAAATATGTATCTGTAGCCCATCGTATATGGAAACTGCAGATATAAATCTTGTACCAAAGATGTCCATGTTGATCTGATTTATAGGGTTGTTGAGGAAGGTGTGAAAATTCTCTCTATTTATAATGGAATGTACCGTACCAATAACTGCAGTAATTGGTTTGTTGTGACTACATCACAATTTGGGAAAGTTCAACATGCAGTTGGTGATGGTTCTTTATTACTTGCTGTGGTTACATATTAGTTACCTTTATTCCATAGTTTGCAGCTCAGCAATCATGAGGTCACATTGTGATAAACAGGGATATCTTACATTCATTGTTCACTGCCAAAATTTGTTTGTTATTGAAGGAAAACATGGCTCATAAGTGATATGATTAGCAAGTACTTGCATCAAGTTCCAGTTATGTATTTGGCAGCTGAGAAGAGATGTGAGTGAAATATAAACATTGAATACCCTAATGTAGGGTATGTCACAGTGCTGCACTTTTATCATTATCCATTCTTTGTATTACAGTTGTTGAGCTCTCTGTGCATATCTCTCACTATTGCATTTGTTAGGGAGACCTTTTCCCTGTTTATCATGTTTGTAGGCTGTTGGATTTTTTCCATTCCTCGTGTTAAACTACTGTTTCAAATCATGAAATGAGCTTATTGTGTTGTTCAGAAACACATTGTTGACTGTGCACCAGGAATACTTTTAACATTGTTTAATTTAGTTAGATTGAGTGTATTTTGATGTGTGTTTTCTTAAAGGTAGGTAACTTGTCTTCACAGAGAATATTTTATATTCATCTGACATCATATTCTAAACCATTGCAATAGTAACACTGTAACTTGATAGGTGGATACTTGTTTATTTTTATTTTACATCTGAAACAGTCCTGACCATTCCTAAAAAAATAAGTTAAAAATTTACTAATTTTCCATTATTGTAGGGCTGTAAAATGGAGGTATATGAATCTGAAATTTGAAGTTCATCAGCATGGTTGATATGCAATAATGAGATTTCTGTTAATAATTATAGGTATTTGTTATTTTGTTTATTTATTAATTTAAAAGGTGCAATTATTATGTGCTAGTATATTTTTGTGCACTTATAAAGACAGGAATAATTCAAGACAGTTTCTTGACAGGTACATGAAGGCTCTCTGAAAGCTATAGTGCATTGAGACTGAAATTTGACATCATTTGTTTGGTGTAATGGATGAACAACTTATTACTTTATTGTCTGTGAAAGGGATAGGCTAGAACACTTAAGACACATTTGACGTGGATGTGCACCACTCACCTGCTAAAGTCCCTGTGTGATCTGCACACTCATTCTATGCATCTTCTAGTGGCTTGTGTCATTTTGGGGTTAAAGATGTAGTGGCTGTACGAAGAATTAACTGTTTAAAACAGTTGACATTCCTTAGTAAGTTTGGGGGTTTTGTTATGTTATTGTAATAAATATTTTGGGCTATGAACTGTCACTACCATCATTTGTGGGTGTATTGGAAGTTAGGCATTAAGAAATTGTGGTACATGCAATTTTGGTAATGTGTATTTGCATAATTTGAAATGCAAATTCAGATGCTAATCCCTTAATAGACATGGGCTTATGTTTTAGGTGGGAGACATAAAAAATCAGTCCTAATCTTTGTTTTGCTTGGTCCATCATATGATTTTTGGAGCAGATCTTGCGAACTGACGACATGTATTTGTACATCTTATGTTTATTGGACCGTGCATCATTGTAATAGTTGAAGAATAAAAGACCAGCTTGATGTCACTTACTGTTTTATTTCACTTCTTATGTGCTCAACGTGTTTCGGATATTAATGTGTCCATCATCAGGAGCTTGCGACTGTGTTGTTGAATTGCCACATTGGGCGTTTTGTTCTCGGTTTGTTGTGTGTTGGAGATTTGGTGCGGTTGGGTTTGAGTAATGTCCGTGTTGCAGGCTTCAGCCATCAACACGGACACTACTCAAACCCAGCCACACAAAATCTCCAACACACAACGAACCAAGAACAAAACGCCCGATGTGGTAATTCAATAAACAGTTGCAAGCTCCTGATGATGGATATATTAATATCCAAAACACGTTGAGCCCATAAGAAGTAAAATAAAATAGCAAGTGGCATCAAGTTGGTCTTTTATTCTTCAACTGTGTATTTGTACAGTTTTTACAGATGATAGTCCAGATTGTCTGTGTAAATCTTTCATCGAAAATGGGACTCATACTGCAGTCAGATTAATTGACATATTTTTTTTTTTTCTCCTCCCTCCTGGAATATCATGATGCATCACTGGGTATTTGGTTCCCAGTGTTTTGAGACAACGTAGTTGCTTCATCTTCAAGGGTCAAAATATTCAAGAAGAATCTCAGAAAACAGGTGGTTGCATGAATATGTAGGTATAGTGTAACCAGTGACTGGAAAAGTTAAGGGGCCAACCAGGCAGGACAAAAAGCAGCAGGTGGCATATGGAAGAAGTTAAGTAATAGGAGGTGCCAGAGAGCAGCTTCCATTACCAGACCAGGTCGAGCCAATCAGTCACACTCTTTGCTGCATTGTGCTGATGGCCCACATTATAGCAACCGAACCACTCGTCTCTTTAAGTATGCAGGCTCCCAAAAGGATCAAGGCTAGATTAAGTTGTGTGGAGGTGAGACAGAAAGGTTAGCTGGACACTATGAGCAGACAGTAGGACATGTGAGAAGGGGGGGGGGGGGGGGGGAGGCCCCCAGGGGAGGGGAGGGGGGGGGAAAAAATCCCGGGGTTTTTTTTTATCTCAGGAGAAAGGGGGAGGC
>Ga0123354_10004294_pt1 | contig 20145 bp, 14 predicted proteins | sample TergutLab28metaG_2_FD_97872 | JGI IMG/M metagenome (GOLD analysis project Ga0123354, IMG submission 97872) | Labiotermes labralis P4 segment gut microbial communities from Petit-Saut dam, French Guiana - Lab288 P4 | ecosystem: Host-associated > Arthropoda: Insects > Digestive system > Gut ...
AACTTTTGCGGATAGAGGGGTGTCACGTGGTCAGCGCAACGGGTCCCCACAGCCGTTAATCTCTGTTTTCTAGACCTGGAGCCGCTACTTTTTTCATTCAAGTAGCTACTCAATTGACCTCACCAGGCTCACGAGCCTGAGTGGACCCCGTTCCAGACCCACTACTACTCAGAAAATCTGGTAGTATCTGTAGCCAGAAACTCTGACCACTAGACCACAGAGGCGGTCGTAAAACTCTTCAAAATAGTGTGATGATTGAGTTAGAGATTGGACCTGGTACAGTGCAAAATACAGCTGAGATTAACTCTACAATGGACTGAAATGGGTTAAATATGGATAATAGTGCAACATTAACTAGAGTGTATGCCAGACAGCATCACCTAACTCCATGGAGCAGAGTCCTTCTGAAGAAGCTGGTATTTACTAGGCTTCTCAAGAAACTTCCTGTCTTAAACACAACACAAAATTCATTGCCATGCCCAAAGGAGTTTGTGAGACACAGAGAGGGAGGAAATAAAGGTACAGTATTGTTATCACAAAAAACCAAGGTACTAATGATGACATGATAATCAATACAACTGCCCAGTTTTATGGAAAATGTTGTAGATTTTGTACTACACACACAACAGGAAGTCATAAAAAGAATAGGTGGTAGCATAAACATTTCTTATATTGGATTTTAAAAGGATGAAAGGATACCTCTGTCACACAGGTAGCAGAGGAAACAGCACACTTAGCACCACATGGAGTTCCAAGTAATCCAATACCACGAGCGCTGTCCAGCAGTCGTCTGCATGAGCTGGCTGGACCTGACCAATCAAGCTATGGAGCCACATACCAGACAACTGGTGGAAACCTCGATATTCCTGGCCAGCAGGGTACAGGTTAGTCATGGGGGTGATTATATGCAAACAGGATTCAGACACATGAATTTTCACTATGAGTATGCAACAAAACATTTTCAGTTACAAACACTGCGCTATACTTCCTACATGGCCTTACGCCAACAACTGTCACATTTCTTACACTCTTTTCTTTTAACGCATTATGCTCTATGTCAAAATACTTCCACAGATATACTGAGCAGCATGATTAGTAGACCATACCAGAATTGTAGGAACATTTTACAGGCTGGAAAAGAATCGCTTTTTCAGTCTGTGAATAGTGTATTCATTTGGTTACATTCCATGACACACTAAGGCAGCACAACTTAGTAAAATTAATGAAGTACTATAAGTTTTATTTTTCAAGCTGATGAATTTAAATTTAAATTTCAAAATTCTACTTGCAAGTGTAACTGGTTTGTTTGGCAGAATCTTGCAGACAGAGAAGATTTAAACTCAGATCCATTACTTCTCATCTTCACAACCTATTCCCTACATCCATCTTAATATTATTCTCCTTAGCTTTTTCTCAATATTTCAAGTGACCATTCCCAAGATTTTATTCAAAATTGTACATAAAATTTTGTCTCCCTCCTCCGATCGTGTGTGAAACTTCACTCATAACTGTTACAACAACAGGTTACTTCTATCACCCACAGAGTCCCGTACTACATAAGCTCCTCTACTCCCCACTTAGGTCAGTATAATCTCCAAATAAGTTTGTTGCCATCTGTTTAAAATTTATGTTGTCCTCCAAAGTCAAGACAGCATTTTGCAATTGCAAAAAATAAATGGCAAAATGCTGATGTCATAACTGATCATCTCAGTCTTATTTATTACAAATCCACTTCATTAGTATCAACTATTTTTAGGTGCATTTGCATAATTGTGGCAAGCAACTATTAGCTTTGCCATGTCCATCCATTCGCATGCAACAACTTGGCTCCCACTGGGCACACAAAATTTTATATCTGATGATTTTTTGAAAATCTGTCAAGGAAATTCAAGTTTCATTAAAATCTGACAAGAATAATGGTTATTTCATACAAAGCCCTATGTACATTCATGATAACATCTTGCTCTATTCTTCTTAGAATGAGAAATGTTTCAGACAAAAGTTGTAAAAATTAAAACACACATTTTATGTTCAAAACTTTTTTTTTTCCAAAAATTGTGCCATTTATGAGATAATGTGTAAATATATGGTACAGCCAGACAGGTCACAAATGACAATATAGTGCAGAAAAGGGATTCAGATTTCATAAACAATATGGAAAGAATACTCACTCACTCATAATATTTAATGCTTATTGTTTTTCCACGGAAACAATGATTATGCAAACACACCTCAGTGTTCCGTTATACATATTTTGCCTGTTTCGCTATTTGCTACAGGAAAATAAACAGTGTACTTTCTCATAACACCTTCACCTGGCAACCTAAACTCCTGAAGTACTATAATCTTACCTGCTCCTTTATCACACTATGCAACAATTAATTTTCATATTTATCATCAACATCATTAAAGAGATCTTCATCGTTGCACCATGCATTTCATATAATCATTTAATTAGCACACCAACTAATGCACATATATAAAATTTTTTTACTTTAAAACATTTAAAATCACTCCAACATTTTAAATGTTTTTTAATGATTTTAAATGTTTTAATGTAAAAAAAACTTTATATATGTGAATTAGTTGGTGTGCTAATTAAGTGATCATTAAAGAGAGTATACCTTATCTGTTGAACAGGAGGTAGCATGAATCCATTTCTTCAGAATGGCGGAGGAAGTGGGTACAACTACAGCTACAGGCATGGGGAAACAAAAGAAGAATATATCCGACGAAATTTCCAGGTAAGCATTCAACACTACATGGTAAACTCACAGTATCATTCAAGGACTGGTTCTTCCAGATAACAGATGACGTAACTGAACATAACACGGCTGCTGTTTCACAGGTTCTGATAAATGCCAGTTGTACTGATGCTCAACATTCTGAGTTACTGAAAATATCATTAAAATTTAAGAGCCCTGTTGTTAAATTCAGTTCCCACAGTTTCAACATTCAAAAGTCCTATATTTTTCCCACAAAGTGTATTTCTGTGTGTTGTCAGGATCTCATGACAAACAGCAACTATTTCCCCGTGTAAGGTTAAAAAACTGGTTTTTTGTTGCACAGTGCAAACTGGACATTTAAATGTAATACACATTAGTTTTCACCAGTTACATTACAATTAGAGGATCATGTTCAGTAGGGATATAGGTAGGTATTTTTTATCATTACAGATCACTTAGTCATTATATCAATCATCAAAATACCTTGATTTGTGTTTGTAACAGATGTATTCTGAAGTTCTGGCCCAGTACGAAGGTGTAAAGCCATCCCTGGCACTGACACAACTACACACCCAGCAACCAGGTCCTCATCCAGAATACAACTCTTATGACTGGTAAAATTTCAGCATTCTTTCATTCAGTCCTGACAGTATCATGCAACAGCAAACATCTTTCATTCTATCCTGATGTTCAATGAATTGTAGTCTCAGTGCAGTACAGCACTTACACACAAGGACTTTGTTTTATTAAGTAAACAAAGGGGAACTCTGTGCCCTTACCAGCTGTACTCCACAGGGATTTGGTAATCACAGTGTAATTTCGTATTTAACCATGGGAAAAGGTCTATTCAGTAATATGTTTGCCAGAATGATATGCGCATCTGCAGTAGTAATTACGATACAATACTCAACACTTAAGTGCGTTATTTTAAGTTCAGTTAGGTAGGTAAACTGTACTACTCTTTAACGAACTCCATGGGCAGAGTCTTCCTTGAGAAATGAAAGTCATTCTGATGGTCAATAAATTTCCTGTTGTTCATGAAACCCGAAGGTTCATAAGTGTGGTCACAACAACCTGCCATTTGGATGCTGTCCTAAACCAGACATATCCAGTTCACATTCATGCACCCTACTTCTTTAAGAAATACTGGAAAATTACCTACTCTCCCACTTGTGTCTACATCTACCAAGTGATCTCTGTCCTTCAGATTTAACAGCCAAAAATTCTGAATGCATTTCTCCCACATATACTACATGCATCATCTAACTTATTCTTGATTTTATCACCAAAATAATGTTATTTTTCTTTTAAGAAGTCTAATTCTGCTTACAAGTGAAGTGCACATATTTTTGTACAATTATTTTAGTTCAAACTGAGCACTGCTTGCAGAAGATGGAAAATACATTAAAATGTATCTGTACATTCATGTGCATGCACATGACATGCACTCTGTCAATATAAACCTTCTTTCAGGCACACAATCCATATTCCCTCTATTTAGATTATAATGTATTATTTCAACATAAAATGTTTCGCAGATTAATCACTTATGTGACACTTGAACATGGAATATTATGATCCCCTTGTGTACTATAAACAAGCTTTCACTCACTGGCACAATGAAAGGTCCAAGAGCTACCACACAGGTCTGTCGCACTGACATTTAATTTTAACACTGGCCATTTACACAGGGACCCAAAGACAAGGGGGAACGAATACAAAAGAAAGGCTGACACACTTCACCTTCCTCTGTTACTCAGTATATTTTATGGGTGCACCTATCAGAGAGTATGTTACAACATTATCTTTCTACTTGCTTGGAATAGCTGAAAAAAATCAGAAATTGGCATAAATGTAAAATTCTGGAGATCTAAGATTTGCACATGATAATTAAATACCTCTTTAGGCACATCGCAAGTAATATAGGCTACCAGTAAGTAATACAACCTCAGACAAGGTATTAATTTGCTATTTAGAATATCTTAATGAAAATTTGTCCTCTTCCTGTCTAGAACTGAACATGTTGCTTGAAACCTTTCCACAAATATGGAAATTGTCTAATTTCTGGAACATATACAAATTTGGTCTGGATTTATGATGATACCAGTACTTCTTATACGATCATTATTTAACATACACATTGTATGGAGACATGTGATGTTGCAAGGGTATTCCCATTCCAACTGAAGACTGCAGAACTACCAGCATAACAATCTCTGAGGCAGATTAAGTGTAGGTGCCATGCCGAGTCAACCAACTTCTATTTGAAAAAGCAGCTGACAGAAAGCTACCAAAGATCTGGACAAAGTAACTATGGACCATGTATATTTGTAAAGCATGATTACAATTCTGAGTGACTTGATGAGGTAATTAATTTAATTAATTTAACTCAGAAAACTTAAATATCATATTATATACAATCTGTGTGATCACAATCTCACTGCAAACTCCTGCACATTGTTTTTCAGTTATGTGAAAATTATATGTTAATAACTCATTACATGAGGACTGTATGTATCAACAATTTCAGCATCTAAGTAACTGTCAACATTGATTCCCAAGTGAACTCATTATTGTATGCTTATGACAAAGCACTCATACAGAAGATTAATATGATGTACATTATTCATGACAAGAATTCCACCAGAAAATGGAATATGTAAGCATAATGTACAATACCACCACCCAGTCATCAGAGGATTTTATAGTAAAGTGAAAACATAAGAAAGTTTAAGTACAACAGTATGAATATAGCTCTGTCTGTGTGTGTGTGTGTGTGTGTGTGTGTGTGTGAGAGAGAGAGAGAGATTGAGCAAATAATGAGTGAGAGAAATGACAGCACTGCCATTAAGAATTCCCACACTTAAATGCAATATGGTTAAAGTATTACTGAGAAGTAAGTAATGCAATTTCTGTCACCCGTGATGCCCCAGTATTAAAGATTTTGCTCCAGTAAGTGCTCACACTGCCAATTTATGTTACCATACATCACCTCTTACTTCCTCCAGTCACGCTTACAAATACGTCAAGACTGTGGAAAGCAACTGTGACACTGCATGGTATTATATTCCAGAAGGCCGCAGTATTTCATTTTCACTGCTGTAATAATGTCAAATGTCACACAAATAAAGTTCATAAGGTGATTCATATATTTGTCATTTTTCAAAATACGAAGAAACTAAACATTAAAATTAAAAACAAAGTTGTTTGCATATTTAAACACAATGCTAAGTAGCTATAGATAAAAAATGAGGTAAAGTAAAATGTGTTCTTGATCTTGGCATTAATGGAGATTAGTGGCAAATCCCACACTGATTATGCCTACGGTATAAATCCTTCAAAAAGGACTCAACTACTGTGATGTCTGACACACTCACTTATTGTGAGCTAGCCATTAAGATTTGTGTCATGCTGCCCAGTTAAAAACATGTCTGATCAGCTACTGTGTGCAGAAAATGTTCTTACCACGTATGTCCAGCAATTTAATTATACACAGCCTGAATCAGTGGTATTTTACAGGGAAGTGAGCACTGAGTTCCTGAATATTCTGGAACTAACCCCAGTTTCTAAGCTTAGGAGTTTGTCTTACATCTGTTCAAATTTTGCCATACTTAAATGTTTATTACTAACCACAACTATCACATTTAATGTTCAACTTATCACATAAAATATTCATAATGCACATTAAAAATGATCTTGTGTTCAGAGAAAACACTTTTTGAGAACACTTGAGTCTGTATTTCCAATCTATACTTTTACAGTTTTGCATATGTAAATCTAATGTAACAAAGTACAAACAGGACTGCACAAAAACTGGATCACATAAAGGTCACCCACTCCAACCTTGGAATTTTTCTACTGTTAGTGATTCAGGATTTTCAAGTTCATACAGCAAAAGAACTGCTCACAAAACATTTCTGATACCCCTTGAAAAGCAATGTTTCTAAATGATTTCCACTGTTTTCTTAGAAAAAATAATGTGTCAGTTCATACTTGATGATCATAAAAGAAGGCATGTCTTGCAGTGAGTCAAGTGGAAGCAGGCACCTTGCTGGTATGTGTTACAGTGTCTTCCACAGTCAGGTACTGAAATTAATATTCAATGTGTACAATTTCCTTAAAAGATGTCTCAAAAACAATGTAGCAACATGGAGTTTTCAAAGAGACAACTGAAGCTTTGCAGACTGAAGTAAAACAAAAAATGCAAAGAAGAATAACATCTACAACAGAAGAAGTGAACAGATATTGATGAATAAAAAGACTGACAAGGTGACAAAATTTATAGGTGCCCTGCGCAAATCAAGCAGAAAATCTAAAAAATTTCCACAAAAGAAATTAGATGCAAAAAGAATATTAGGACCAATAACTATCTCTTCACAAGACAGTGAATTGTAACATATGGAGAGTCGGAGTAATCATGACAATAAACCATTTGTGGCGCCTCTGGATTAAAATGAAACATAAATACGGTTTTTCAGTTATGTAAAACAAAAGAAAAACAAGATAGGAGATGGAATTAAAAAGAAATGGGTTACTGTACAGATTGTATTTCTCAGATACAAAACATAGTGCATTCCCCTCCTGCAGACAGATTACAGACTCTACAAACAATAAGAAAAATTTCAACTTCTACGGTAACATAATGTGTTCCAGAGAATACATGAGGACACAACAAAAAGCCTGTTGATTGGGCTTATAATGAAATATACGCTAATATTTGTTACTCATCGTTGTTGTCCCCGTCAGTGTACATGGTCCCATTCTAAGTTTATGCTATGGGTCCAATGTTTCAGCCCCTGCTTGAAGCAGCACTGGAACTGACCTTTTGAAACTGCATGCAAAACAGCCAGCAAATGTTCCTGAATTTCAGAGACATCCTGCAAATGACACCCTCATACAAGCAGTTTCATTCCTTGAATCAGAATAAATTGTAAGGGGTCAAATTAGGTGGGTAAGGAGGGTGGGAAAGGAAGACTACATATTTAGCAGCCAAAAACTGTTACACTGAAACAGCAATGTGCTTCAGTGCATTGTCACGTTGAATCCACCAGTCCTGGTTGCACCACCATCTAATATTTTCATGAACATGCTCCTTCAGACACTGCAAAACCTCTTCAGAGTAGTGCTAGTTAACCATATAGCATGGGGGAACAAATTTCTGAGGACAATGTCCTCAGTCAAAAAAGTTAACCAGCATAATCCTGGTGTTTGACCTGACTCACCTCATTTTCTTCGACATGGATAGTAATGGTTTTTCCACTGACAGGACTGCTGTTTGCTTGCTGTGTCATAACAGCAAACACAGATTTTGTCTCCTGCATGTCTGATGGTCTTCCTGAGTTTCAAGCAGAATTCAATACAAATACATTGTTCATTAAAATTAACCACTTGAAAATCATGTATCACGGTTAACATGCACAAAAGAAACACACACTTAGAAGTAATGCAGAAGGTTATGGCAGCAAAATGTATCTTACTCGTAAGATAGTGAAAACACCTAGTGACGGAAATCTGTACTACTTGCTATTCTCGTTCTTAATGGCAAGTTTTGGAACTTCTGAAAATGCCTTCACAATTCAGGAGTTTGGACAAAATACTGTTCTCCTACAACTCATGTTTATGTCAAGGGAATTTTCTATTTTTGATTTAAATAACCGGCTAACCCAGAGCAGTGATTGGTTGTTATGTTCTCCACAGCCAAAGGAGTTATTAACTGTTGCCACAATTAATTGTGTTTTTTGGAGATTTCGAAACTTCAAATTTAGCAGCAACCTATACTAATATCAACAGCTTCAAGGAACCCTCAAGTCCATGTTTCCTTTGGAATCCAAATTACTGTGGCCTAGAAACAATGTGCAGTTTGTGATAAAAAATTCCCGTAGGTTCTGTTATTAATTTCATGTGAAGAACTAGCATTCTAAATAAAGTACAATCTCACAACAGGCATAAACAAAACTTGATCCTATATAATTAGCTACAAACCACTAAAAAATGTTTCTAATGCTGTTTTGTGTCAAGTTACCTCTGGTAAGCTAAACACATAAATATTTCAGTAACAAAAGAAATATTTCATTTGCATAACTACAATGTATACGCAGTTTCCAATTTATTTCTGTATATGTGAATACACAGAGCTCTTGTAGTTTCCCAGCAAATACAAGGAGGTGCAAGAGATGTCTGTTGACTTTATATCAGTTCACGCAATGTCAAGTGTAATAATGCCTACATCAGCATAAACCACTACTTTTCATTTGTCACTGTTACATCCCCAAAACATTCTTATACAACCATATTCCCAACGTTAAATGTTAAGTTCTCTAAACTAATTACACTGACGTTGAATCAGCATAAACATGTCAGATATGTAAAAGATTAAACTTCATGGATTGTTGACTAAAAATGTGTGTGCTTGTACGTGCATGTGTGTGTGTGTGTGTGTGTGTGTGTGTGTGTATGCATGCGTATAACATTAACAAGTATGTAATAATAAATGAATATGCTGCAATTGTTATAAGGTGAGAAATACAATCACCAGTAAAGCACAACATGAATGTTGTAACGGAAGCACCACTGTATAACATCAATGCATATAACATACAGTACACTGAAATGCTCCCTGAAATTCCTCAGATATTGCACTAATTAGTAAATCTGAATATGTAAATTATGTACATTTCATAATCGTGTACAGGAATATAAGTACCAAACTGAGGATGGATTGTGCAGAACACAATTTTTAAAGCACAGTTTTAATCATTTTATTTAAACAGCAATGTTTTCAATGATCAATAACAGTACCTATTATTCTTCAAATATTTATGACTGTCTTGGTTGACACCAATGTTTTTGAACACAAATGAAATAAAAGAGCCATTCCAGACACCATTTTATGTCAAAACGTAAATTCAGTATCTATACAAGAATGTTTATTGAATTTATTAACCAATATCTGTTACAAAGGTACATATATAATTTTATATTTAACAAACAGTAACTTAAAAAAAAAAAAACCATTGTTATGTCCTGCATTTAAATATCCATATTAGTCATTGTTACATGTTTACGGGTTCCTAAATTAATCACTATGTTGAGAATATTGCACGTTATTGCTGTGTGAAATTGTTAATGTTATATGTATGAAGTTATTTCATTCAGGAGTGGAATGGAATGCCAGAATAATTCCAACATAAGTTCACTATAGCATACAGTTCATTACAAGAGCTAATGCTAATAATGTTTCAAAATGCAAGAAACAGAGTTTCTAGCACTATTTAACATATACTGCTTTTCAAATGATCCAAATATCAGTCTTCATACACAAATGCAACACATGCACATAATCGAATTTACAGGGCAGATAACAGCAGTTGTGTGTCACAGTTCTAACTGCAAAGTTAATTCAACACACTACTTCAGTTTTATCTGACATACAAAAGTAACATGTTTTAAAACTTGCTAAAAATGCAGTGGTGTAGCTTTTTTAGTTTAAGACAAAATAAAATATCAAAAAGTAATTTCCTACCCAATCCTTTTGTGTATTTATCCAGACATTTTTCAAAACCACTTGCAAACTTCAGAAGGACTTAAGTTATCTCTTCCTGAGTTTATAAAAGAGAGGGGTCATTCACAGCCAAATCTGCAAACAAACTACTGTCATGAATGTGATAGTAAAATTAACTTGCACACACACACACATCAATCTTCCTAAAGGAATTCAACTTCACTACCGCAGACCAACTCTGCCAACGTAATTCACTAGTGTGTCTTATTTGACGCTGTCACTTTCCAAGAGTTAGTGCGGAGCGTGCAGGATTGGTGAAATGATCCTGACAGGAGAAAACCAACTTACTCGGGGGGGGTTTCTAATGTCACTATGTCCACCACAAATCCCACATGGACTGACCCGGGATTGAAGCCACGCCTATGCTTTTACGTGACCAGCGACTAAACATCACATACATGGCATGACCATAATTCATTAACAAATAAATCAGACAGGACAGTTTCATCAGTATCTTCAAACTCTCTTTTTAACTGCTATGCTTTTCTTTGCTGTCAAATTCTACTTTTAGTTTCCAGTTCAAAGAAAAATCAGAGCTCCTGAAACTGAAATACGAGTAATATGTAATTTGTATAAAGCACGTGCATTTAAAAATGTACACATGAAGTCAGTCTCTCAAATGTCCAGATTAATGTAGTCTGCACACTTCCACCTACTGTATTACAATTCACTTAACATTATCATCATATGTCTTCCCTATAGCCCCACCTTTTCAGGCATTCTCTTGTTGAAATGGAAACATGTGGGCATTTCTATTTCTAACATGCATGCTACATGCCCTGTCTATCTCAGCTTCCTTAAGTTTATCATCTGACTAACACTCAGCGCAAGGTACAAGTTTTGGGCTGCTTGTCTTGCATCAGATCACAAAATTTCACTTTGATATTGGAGGTGGAAAATCCTAATTTACCTGGAAAATGCATGTCTAAATTTTGATTTGAAATGCTTAAATTTTAAACACACACACACACCCAAATGTAGGTACTTATATACAATGACACATATACAACTGCACGTTAACAAAGCGAAGGAAGGCAGAAAGTATGTACGACTACAAAAAATGCATTCAGAAGTTTTGTGCTTTCTCACTGTGACATATGTGGTGTTTACAGCAGTAAAAGTTATTGTCTGCTGGGATGTGATGCTATGGTAGCCTGGTAGAAAAGTAGATGGGTACATGTACACAAAGCTACACAGTATCACATCCCAGATGAGAGCAACCTACTTTCTTCTTGGTCTGTTAATTTATGACTCACACTTTTAAATGCCCATATACTGACTCACCATTTACAGTGAAGGAATAAGCAAATATGCAGAAGGATATTTGAAATTTCCTACAAAGTCTTGCAACCTGCATATGGATTTCTCTCTCAAAACCTGAACATCTGCTGCAAGGATCCAGACAATCTTTAAAAACAGAAATTCTGTCAAAACAAGTACAAAACTTACTTTCAAAAGTACACAGCTACAGAATAAATATTCCTGGTTTACAGATTCAAAGATTGCAAATAAACTCACAACTGCGTTAAAATGTCAAACAGACAAATAAGAATGTACCATTACAATACTATTAAATGAACTGTATGTACAAGTTTGTGTTCTTTAACTCCATAATTACACAAAGCTTAATATTCCAACACCAATTCACTCTTGAATGAAATGTATCTTCTCTGTTTTCAGTGTAAAAAGGTAATAATTCTAAACAAATGTGCAGTGTTTTTAAGTCTGTGTAGTGTACGGAGAAAGTTAGACAATTAATAACAGTGAGTTATATTGCTCATGTGGCAATTATAACACCAACTTCATTGACTATCTGCAAGAGAATAGCATGTTGAAAATAATGGATTATGTTAACAGATGTCATGAGGTAAAGGTGAATGTAATGTGGTAAATAATGGTGATCAGTATGTGAAATTAAAAATGTTAATGATACACTGTACGGGACAGTGTGCATTCACATAAACTCTTTACATATCACTCTTTTTGTGATCATTGAAATGCCTATATTTGTAGCTAAGTGTGATTATAATATGTAATTTAAACTGGAGTCATTACTCAAGAAAATATTTGCAATTCAACAAATGCCATGCATACTTATTCTGTTTCCTATTTATAATGTGTGGGCCGGGTAGCTCAGTCGGTATAGTGACTGACTACAGGCTGGACGGTCCGGGATTGAATCCCGGTGGGGACGAGATTTTCCGCCTGTCCAGACTGGCCCTGGGGCAGACCCAGCCTCCTGTAAAATGGGTACTGGGTCTTTCCCACAGGTAAAGTGCAGCCGGGGCGTGCAGCTGACCACTCACCCCTTTCTAGTACTGCGGTCATGGAAGAGTACAGCTATACCTCTACCCACCCTCTGGGCCACAACAGGCCTGCAACGGGATCACTTTACCTTTACCTTATCTATAATGCAACTTTACCGTACAACTCATACATGCACACTGTGGTGTCATAGAATCTGCATAAGTGACTATCTTCACATACAGGCTGAGGGTGACAGAAAATAATATAATGACTAATACATTAGTAAACATAAGGAGAATCCTTCTGCAGAATGACAGAATAAGCATGTATACTGTAACATCAACTAATGGTATTCTTCAGCAGCTCTCGAATATACACTGCTGTCAAAATCATTAAAAAATGTGGCACAGGAATCATTATTGGCATGTGTCTGTGTTACTGGACCCAGTCACACATGCTTGAGTTTTCTGAACAGTTTCTCCAATCCGAGTTTGTCACAGCACACAACTGAGGCATGAAAAATAAATAGATCAATCAATTTGAATGATTAATAAAACTTACAGTCTGATATTCTGGAGCCCTTATAGTCTGAAATGCAGTAATCCCTTATGAAAAGGACATAATTGGTTCCAAAATTTTTGAAAGTACATTAACTCTTTAAGGTCCAAATTATTCTTGTGAATCTAAGAGTTTGGTCCAAATAAATTTTCCAGAAAATCTCCTAATCTTCGAAGTTCAAAATCAAACACCAGACAAAAGGAGCTTAGGGAAAACTAACACAAAACATTGTAAAATAACATGCTGATTTGAACTTGACAATGGGGTTGGTACAACAGAAAGCACTGTCACATTTAACTAAATGTCAGACTAATAGGAGTCAAAACTCAAAAAAATTGTGCTGAATTTCCTTCAAAGTATATCAGCATCTCAGTTTTTTTACATGTGCTCAATAACTGGACACTAATTGTTTGGTTCAGGTATATTTCTGATACATTTTAACATACTGACACCACAAACTGTGGAGTATATGTGCAATAAGCAAAATTCACAAACAACACTTCATGTATAAGGATACGTGTTGAAATCTATTATGCAGCATTTTTTGGAAGAAGTGGCCAGGTTTACTTTAGATGATCTCTACAATAGGCATTTAGACTAAATATAACACTCAATCATAAACATTTATTTATTAAAAAGTATTTTTTACATTTATTGACAAACAACCTGTACTTCGTTGATGATCTTAAGCAGCATCCGCATGACTTCAAATTTAACATAAATCCTGTCTGTAACAAAAAAGTGGGAATAATTTGGGTGGTGGTGAAGATAGCTAGCAGCTGTAAACTGTTGATAGTTTGTCAAGGGTCATCCAAATCTCAACCTAAAATGCATCAACCTCTATTTCTTTGCTCAGACTTTCTGATGTTAAAGGATGAGGCTTAACAGTCTTCAAAAAAAGAAAAAGAAATTTCAAGTGTGATTTGTTGGGAAGCCAGTTTCTTCATGTTGTGAAAGTTTGCAGTAGCCAAGTGCATCATGACAGTATATTTCAATGTTTTATATAATACTAACTTGACGGATACATATAGGCCACAATGACATTAGTTCTACTGATCTAGTCTTCAGCAACTTTAACAGCTCACACCCAAATCCAAAAAGATGATGTGGAATTCATGCAGCTACAGATTAGGAAATACATGCCAAAAGTAATGTACAGTACATTCTAGGGTATGGGCTGGATGATCTGGGGTTCAAATCCTATCAAGGCCAAGAAACTCCTCTCTCTTCCAAACTCAAAGGGAAGCAACAAATATCAAATGCCACTAAGAAAACCTCCTTACCTATCTCTAAGACCCAGAGCACCGCACTCAACAAGCACAATACATATGGAAGAATGGGGAACACACTTCAGTTGAACACACCAAAATTAAATACAGACTTTTCTACTCACCAAAGTCCAGCAGAAAGCACTTCTGAAAAAAAAAATCACAACGCAGAAAGAGGCTGCACCATAAAGGAAGCAAGAAACAGAAAGGGGGGGGGGGGGGGAGATTTGATAGAATCTTCTATGAACACACAAAAGATGCTGAAAATTGTTATTAGAACACTGGACAGATGTATTCAACAACCACATGTAACTAGGACATGTCCCCCAAGCATGGAGGCAATTCTCAGCAAGGATGTCCCACTAATTTAGGTGAACTATGCAACCATTTAGGGTGCCCAATTTGAGGAAAAATAAAATTTTTATAAATGCAAATTGTTTTAATTCCACAGCGCTTCAGCTTTGGATCTGCTGCACTGTTCCTAGTTCACCAAAATCACACCCTTGTGTGGGGGTGGGGAAAGGGGTAGAGGGGATGGGATGGCCTAGTGCATGATTCACCTAAAGTGCCAGTTTCTAGCAGCTAGTATAGGGCCACATGTACTCTTCAGTAAGCACAGACACACAAAATGTCAGACTAAGTGCAGATGACTCCCAATAGCAAACATGTTCAAAATCCAGCAAATCCTACCACCAAAGCTGAAGGAAGATGGGGATGATCATCTCCTACAGTACTAATTTGGTTCTGGAAGAGTTTGACTATGAATCAAGAAGTGAAGAAACTACTGTAGGGCACGGAAGCTGCACTCCAGGCTGAAGGGGAAACTAAGTACCATATGTATTAATTACACCAGAGCCTTCGATAAAATTTTGTACAAGAGACATGATGTATGTACAATATTACAGTGTGGTGTGTTCTTGAAACAATTTTTAACATGGAAATGCAACAATATATTCCCTTGTTATTGTTGATGGCATAGGTCTAGCTATCAAGAATATACAATTGTCCATTGTTGCCATGGAAATGCACCAATGAGTTCCCTTTGCAAAGCTGTCAAGCTATAAATTATTTCAGACTGCTCTTAACAGCAAGAATTAAAACATTATGAGTGTGTCTGTAATCTTGCTTTAGTTACTGGCATGCAAATCACATGTTTTCTGCACTGTATTATACTGCCATCCGTGGCTTGTCTGGCTCTACAGTATTTTTCCACATTATCTCATAAAAGGAGTGATTTTTGCAAAAAGATTACTAAAATGTATGCTTTGATCTTCTCTACAACTTTTGTCTGAAACATTTCTCATTCTAAGAATTAAGCCACATATTACCATAAGTGTACACGGGTGTTCATGTAAAGTACCCATTACTCCTCAGACTTTAATATACTTTAATTTTCTTGACCCTTTTCCAAAAATTTCCAAATATTAAATTTCATGAAAATTCATCCACTGGGAGCCAGGTTGTTCCACATGGGCCAACAAGCATGACAAAACTCATAGTCACTTTTTAGGCATGTTCGCAAAATTGCAAAAAGCAACAATTAGCTTCATCATGTCCATCTGTCCACATGGAACAGCCCAGCTGCAACTGTACAAATTTTCAGAAGATTTTATATTTGACTATTTTTCTAAAATCTGTGGAAAAAATTCAAGTTTCACTAAAATCAGACAAGAATAACTTGTACTTTATGTGATGACCAATGTACATTTTTTAGCATATCTGGCTCATTTCTTCTCAGAATGAGAAATGTTTCAGACAAAAGTTGTACAGAAAATCAAAACACATTCTATTTTCAGTAAATGTTTCTTCTAAAAATTCAAGCAGTTTATGAGATAATGTGGAAAAATACTGTACAGCCGGGCAGGCCATAGCTGACAATATGTTGCATGTTTACAAATACACACTCAGAATATGTAATACTTACTGAATTTACCCTGCAAAAATGGTCGCAAGAACCATGTACATGTACATTGCCTTGTCTTTTTGTAGTTTCGCAAACGCGCCGAAAACTGGATGATGCTATTGGAGGAGAAAACGCCCTACCAGAAACAGTAAAAATATTTTAAATGTCATGTGTATATGTATAAACAATTACAACATCATATCAACAACTCTCATACAAATAAATGGACTGGACCCATGGACACTCTTTAAGCCCACAACTACTTAACATAGCAATTGCAAGTATGACACAGTATGCACACAAAGTGCTCAATATGTATGTTAACAGATGCCATGGCAGTAATTAACCATGAAGAACCTTCGCCAAGGCACTACACAACGAATATGCATAATAAATGACAGTAGACCCGTTACCATGCTGTTATGGGACGAACAGACGCAGAAGTGCACTTACCAATGTACAAGGGTAACAAACTCCAAATGGCCAGACAAGTTTACACATTTTGACGTTACCGTACAAACCACAGACAATACCTACACAAATCATACGGTTACTGCCATTCCAACCATACGAGATATAAAGAACCTAAATCTGTTCACTAAACACACCTAACACAATTTTTATGCGCATAACACCAATTTTAACACATGGACAGAACGGAACATGGATACGCATTAACTTCAAACTGCCTATCCAAAGACATTCTGACAATACAAATTCATCAAAAAAGTAATATCTTCTACTCACCAGCACTTCGAAATCCCGGAATCAACGCAGAAGTAAAGGTAATGAAATCTTCCCTGATTCCTATTGTACAGTCCCAGTTACTACTTTCGGACAAACTCCAGTTTAATGCTGAGACACCTTACAGCATTCATACGTATATAACCTGCACAACAAACTCCTCTGCCTGAAAAATCACCGGACAAGACGTGTTGCTGAACGTTGCGTTGTACTCCTTGCCATCACTACCACATGCGTGGTTCCACGTCTCGAACACACAAATTTGAATGCAGTCGCTTAGTCACAGATTACCCTTAGTGACAGACGGAACCAAAGATTAAATCGACTAAGCCAGGAATAACATATTTATTTAATCTGTGGCCAGTGGGGACCATGTGTTAAGTGGTTCCCTGTCACCACGGCATGGCGCGTCCTCGTTGCGGATAGAGGAAAGTCTCCAGAATGGAAAGTAGCTGCGAATATATTGAATAAACAGTCGCGGGCAGCAGACAAGGGGTGGTCCTCCAGCTTTGGAGTTGGGCGAGGTGCTAACAACTCCTCCCTGTTAAAACGTATTTTGTTACGAAACATTTACAGACAAAGCTTCGGACCTGGACTGATATTTTGCTACAATCTAAGCAATGGAAAAGGGACATGAGGTTTGGTACTTGGAATGTTTGGAGCCTGTACAAGACAGGTTCATTTACAGCAGCAACCAGGGAATTGGCTCGATATAAATTAGATTTAGTGGGTGTGCAGGAGGTCAGGTGGGACAGAGAGGGCACAGTAAGAGCAGGGGATTATAATTTTTTTCTATGGGAAGGGAAATGAAAATCATCAATTGGGAACAGAATTTTTTGTACACCACAGAATGGTAGCAGTAGTTATGAGAGTAGAGTTTGTTAGCGACAGGGTGCCATATATAGTTCTGAGAGGTCGCTAGTGTAATATCATTGTTCTAAATATGCATGCACCAGGTGAGGAGAAGAGTGATGATTCAAAAGACAGCTTTTACGAGGAATTGGAGAAGGTGTTTTATCATTTTCCTAAGTACCATATGAAAATTCTATTAGGAGATTTTAATGCAAAAGTGGGGAGAGAGAATATTTTCAAACCGTCAATTGGGAATGAGAGTCTACATCAGGTTAGTAATGATAATGGTGTTAGAATAGTAAACTTTGTCACACCAAAAAATTTAGTTGTTAAGAGTATGATGTTCCCACATTGAAACATTCATAAGTACACCTGGACCTCTCCTGATGAGAAGACTGACAGCCAGATTGATCACATATTGATAGATAGGAGATGGCTTTCGAGCATACTAGATGTGCGAAGATGCAGGGGAGCTGACTGTGATACTGGTCACTATCTGGTGGTTGCAAAAGTTACGGAAAGATTGATAGTCAGGTGAACGAGCTGCACAGGAGTTTGATTTGGAAAGATTTAATCTCATGAAGCTAAATGAGGTGGAGGTTAGGAAACAGTATCAGATTGAGATTACAAACAGGTTTGCAGCTTTTGAGAACTTAATTGGTGACGAGGACATAAATAGGGTTTGGGAGAACATTAAAGAGAACATCAAAACCTCAGCTAAAACGAGTCTAGGTCTGCAAGAATTGAAGCAGCATAAACCATAGTTTGATGAAGAATATGAATTTCTTTTTTTAGATCAAAGGAAGCAGGCTCAAATGCAGTGAGTATATAATCCTAACCAAAGCAATGCAGATAACCTGAACAATGTAAGATGTGATTCTAGCAGACATATCAGGAACAAAAAAAAAGAATATCTGAAAGCTAAAATTGAGAAACTTGAAACTAACAGTATGATCAAAAATATTAGGAACTTGTATAGGGGTATCAATGACTTTAAGAAGGTTTACCAGCCTAGAACTAATGTAGTGAAGGAAGACAAAGGTGATTTCATTGCATACTCCCACAGTATTTTGGCTAGGTGGAGGAACTGTTTCTCCCAGCTATTGAAAGTACATGAGATTAATGATGTTAGGCAGACAGAAATACACAGAGCAGAACCACTAATACCTGAGTCAAGTGCCTCTGAGGTTGAGTTGGCTATTGAAAAGCTAAAAAGTCACAATTCACCAGGTATTGATCAAATACCAGCAGAATTGATTAAAACAGGGGGTAAGACAATTCGCTGTGAGATTCATAAATATATTATTTCTATTTGGAATAAGAAGGAACTGCCTAAGGAGTGGAAGGAGTTGATCATAGTACCTGTCTATAAGAAGGGTGATAAAACAGATTGTAGTAATTATGGAGGCATACCACTTTCGCCAACTATGTACAAAATGTTATCCAACATCCTGCTGTCAAGGTTAACTCCATATGCAGAAAAAATTATTGGGGATCATCAATGTGGATTCTGAAGCAACTGGTCATCTACTGATCATATATTCTGCATTCATCAAATACTTGAGAAAAAATGGGAATAAAATGAAGCATTGCATCAGCTCTTTATAGATGTCAAGAAAGCTTACGATTCAAATAGAAGGGAGGTCTTATATAATATTCTAATTGAGTTTGGCATCCTCACGAAACTGGTAAGGCTAATAAAAATGTGTCTGACTTAAACATATAGCAGAGTTCAGGTAGGTAAGAATATGTACGACATGTTTCCTATTAGGAATGGCTTGAAACAAGAAGATGCTCTGTCACCATTGCTTTTCAACTTTGCTTTAGAGTATGCCATTAGGAGGGTTCAGGTAATCCAGGATGGCTTGAAATTAAATGGTACACATCAGCTTCTGGTTTATGCCGATGATGTTATTATAATGGGAGGAAGTATACATACTATAAAGGAAAACGCAGAAGCTTTGGTAGTGGCTAGTAAGGAGATTGGACAAGAAGTAAATGATGATAAAACTAAGTACATGGTCCTGTGGAGGAAGCTACATAATGAAGAACCATGATCTGTACTGCTCAACCAATATTGTGCGAGTGATAAAATAAAAAAGAATGAGATGGCGGGGTATGTAGCGTGTATGGGGAGAGGAGAGGCGCGTACCAGGTTTTGGTGGGGAAACCTGAGGGAAAGAGGCTACTTGGGAGACCCAGGCATTGATGGGAGGATAATATTAAGATTGATCTTCAGGAAGTGGGATGTGGGGGAATGGACTGGATCAAGCTGGCTCAGGGCAG
>Ga0123354_10004297_pt1 | contig 20143 bp, 8 predicted proteins | sample TergutLab28metaG_2_FD_97872 | JGI IMG/M metagenome (GOLD analysis project Ga0123354, IMG submission 97872) | Labiotermes labralis P4 segment gut microbial communities from Petit-Saut dam, French Guiana - Lab288 P4 | ecosystem: Host-associated > Arthropoda: Insects > Digestive system > Gut ...
CCAAGCCCCACTATACACTCCAACCAAGCCCCACTATACACTCCAACCAAGCCCCACTATACACTCCAACTAAGCCCCACTATACACTCCAACCAAGCCCCACTATACACTCTAACCAAGCCCCACTATACACTCCAACTAAGCCCCACTATACACTCCAACCAAGCCCCACTATACACCCCAGCCAAGCCCCACTATACACTCCAGCAAGTCCCACTATACAGTATTGAAATGTGATTAGCCAGTTTTCATATACCGACAGAAACCTTTATATCGACTTGCTTACGAACTCACAAAGGAGAGCAACTTTATGCAGCACATTTCTTCTCGGGAAATTAATATTCTCTATCTGACCTAGTCCAGTTTCACGCCTTGTTAAGGAACCCAAACCTTCATTACCGTGTTGACAACAACCAGCAAATGAATAATGTTTTAACTCAGAAAATTCAAATCCAAATCCTCATTACCCCCTTCTCCAGGATATATTTCAATATTAAACTTCCAAATGCTTATAATTCTTGCAGACTTTCCAATTACAATTTTACGTTTTTTATGTTTCCCCTCCGATATGCATGCCCCCCCCCTACCCACCCATATCGTCTTTTTTTGTTTGATCATGCTAACACTATTTGATCCGTAACCTAAATGATTTGAAGCACTTGATTACCTACTCTATACAGTTTTCTCCAACCTCCATTAATTTACCTTCTTGTATATGCAAATATTCTCCTCAGCGTCCTTTCAAAGACTCTCAAAGAGATTTAGACGAAATAAAAAGAACGAATTTCCTCAGTGTGTTTATCCTTACGTGCATCTTGAAATTCAATATTGTTTGTTTTCATTTACTCCTACCCAAACGAAATTCTTGCTAAACTAAAATAGTGCCTGCTTCGATTCCCCCAGAAAATCCCTAAACTGACTCTGGAGTCCATCCAGCCACCTAATCAAAGTATACCACGATTTCCTTCCCCAGAGTAGATCGACGTAGCATGAGACTGAACACTCATATATTGACCATGATAATGCGTGGAGATACACCTGCTCTACCCCACATGATGTTTAATTAAGCAGACGTGACCAGTGAGCAGGAGTTGCCCTCCAAATCGCGTGCAGCACTATGGTCGCTCTCTCGGTATGTTTCCGTGTGGAAGCCACTTGTCATTCACTCGGCAACCCGCGCAACTCCTCTGCCAGATAAGTAGCCGTTTGGTTACTGCTAATGTGAGTTCAGTCCGTACAAATTTCACCGGTTTATGACAATCGAAGTTCGTTAAACTCACATTATGGTGGACATTTGCCTTTTTTTCGTATCTATTCTATGCATAGAACTTTAGGAACGACCTTCTCTTATCTTCAGGTTGGTGTTTTTGTACTCATACTAGGAGCACTAACGCATAACAGACCAGCCTGGTATCAAAAATACTGGATTTGATCCCATCCTCCGCCAATAAGCTTAAATTTCCGCCATTACAATGACTATCCAAAATATAATACAATTTGGGAATATTAAACATAAACTATATATATTTATTTACTTGCTCCATGGAGCAGAGTCCTTCTTGAGAAGCTAACCGGCTGTCAGCTAGTCAAAACATTTCGCGCATTTTATGGAATATAAACTGTGTGTGTGTGTGTGTGTGTGTATATATATATAAGACCAAAACTTAAAATCCTGTCTTCTGAGACGACACATTCCCGTTGTATTATTCAGTTACAGATATATATATGTTTGCTTGACACAGTCGTACACAACATACATAGCGAGATAAAAAAAAGGCTACTGTTTAGGTTTATAACTTTCTCAGTACGGGACTGATGACGGCTTACTAAGCCGAAACAAACAGTCTATTTTATCTTGCTCCATATGTTGTGTAGGACTGATTTAAATTAAAAAATGTATCTGTAATTAAAATCCTGTCGCTATTTTGCCTCCATACAACAATGCTATTCTTGTAATTACGGAAGCGTACACCAGTGGTAGTGATTCAGTGATAGCCCCAAAAAATATTGCTATGAGATTTATCTGTGATGCGGTCGGTACTGCACCTTCGGCCTTTGCCGATAAAATAATCTGTAGTGGGAGTCGTGTTCTGCCAAGCCGTCTTTCAAGATTTCCTGAAGTTCAAGGTGTGTACGCTCTCTTAATGTTCGGCTTTATGGAACTTTTTTTCCATTTTTTACTATGTTTATGCCTCCGGCGATACGGCCCTCGAGGCCTATTGGATAGGTGGTTGGGCGGAACTCGGAGTCAGTCTGGATGCTGTGGAATAGAGGAAGCATCTTGTTCTTCTTATAGTAACACCAACGAGATGCACTAAATTCTCAAATTTATTTTTGGAATAAAACTCTACATGTTTCGGACAGTTTCTCTGTCCATCATCAGGAGTTTCTCACTTTACACACAGCAATGGTATATGTCATACAGGTTCTGCTGACTGCTTGCTAGCGCGCCAGCAAGCAGTGCATTTTGTTGGTTTTATTATAAGAATATATCACTCTGCACGGTCCTCTGAATATCAAGTTCTTTTGTTCTTCTTCGTGGTATCGAATCCCCTTTCACCGATTACCCATCCTGTATCTTAGCCACTATTTTTGTGAGCTATACCAATATTTTGAAAATAACACAGAATGTAGATATATAAGTAACAGCCATTTTTCCTAGATAGAAATAAATACCACAACAGATTTACCAAATCTCTTCAAAATTGTCCAACATTGAAAAAGACGGATCTTTCAGTGTTTAATTTTACCGCACGAATGGTTTATATTCTTTTAAATGGTTCTCTCTCCGATTTATCCCTGGTACCAACTGCAGAATCTGTCTCGATGTGGTGGTAATAAAAATAACCAGGCACGTTGGCTGCAGCAGTAAAGATTTGTTTGGAAGAACACCTCGGACTGGGAGGTTTTAGATTTTGTTTCATTGTGTACCGGAAACTCGTGCCCAGGAGTTAAAGCGGCCATAACATGAAACTCACAACCTACCTTACTCAGTGCCAAGTCTAAGATTTATGGAGTTACACCCCTATTCTGCCTATATGACTTCGTGACATGTGTAGGGAAAAAGTTTACCATTTCCTTGGTTCTTCCATTCACTTAAAAGTGCTTTTCCCCAAATTACGCAGCGACTGATTACTTCCATGTTCTTTACAATTTTAAGTACACTGTAATCGACTGATTTGTAAGATTACCGCCAAACGCAACTGAATTTATTGTATAACAATACGTGTATTCCGTATGTCCTTTTTAGCAGAATATTTCTAAAGAATAATGTAGCATTGTTCGACAGTCATTCTATTAATTAGTCTGTTATTCAAGCACAACTGTGTGCCCTGCGTTAAAATAAAAATGTACCATGTTTCAGTGCTTCACACTCAAAGTTACAAGTATGTAAACCTTACAATAAAACCCAAAGCCAGTATTCAACCAAACTGGGGGATGGTTTCGACACTTAATACGCTTTGCTTGCGATCCCATATTAGAATTTAAACTCAATTTTACAAATTTTAAACTCATGGTTCCGTGCTTCGTAATTCAATGTTAATAAAAATCCAACCAGATGCAACAGTATGCAGATATTCATTTACTGCAAAGTCATTCTACATGTTTCGGGTGTCACAGCACACATCATCAGGAGTACTAAAAACTGTAACCGCAACCTCCGGTACAGGTCATGGTACAGCTAATTCCCTCCAACGTGGCCTGATCAGGCCACGTTGGAGGGAATTAGCTGTACCAGTATTATGACCTGTACCGGAGGTTACGGTTACAGTTTGTAGTACTCCTGATGATGGGTGCTGTGACACCCGAAACATGTAGAGTGACTTTGCAGTAAATAAATATCTGCATACTGTTGCATCTGGTTGGATTTTTATTAACATCTATTTTACAAATAATGGCGTCGCATGCAAGTAGTTTATTTTTAGGGGGGGGGGCGTAATTTCTACCATTAGAACTGGTCAGACATAACGATCAGGGTAGGACAATCGATTCCACTCGATTGCTCCTTGAACTGCTATTACGTATTAGGTTCTATAATGACACGTTTTCAGCAACGTACAGTTAACCACCGGTTATCCGAATTAATGGTGGGTGAGGGGAGGAGGCTTGGCTAGAAAATTAAAATACTACACGTTAGTCTTTAACACAGTGTTTTATTCATATTCAAAGGTATATGTATATCAGGGCGACATATTTCGACCTAGTAGGTCATCTTCAGGTCCTCCAAGAACATAGATCTAAGAGTTAAAAATTGGTTAGAGAAGCTGGTATGTCAGTCGTTGGGGTTCCGCTTCCTAGCCTAGAGATGTGAATGTGGGAAGCAAAACGGCAGAACATCGGCAATGTTTAATCACCTAGCAAAATACATATATTGTAATTTTCATACGTAGAAAGTGAACATTAAAACGTAAATTAACGTCTACATATGTTGCCGGGAGCTTCCGCTACGTAACGAAAATTTACTGCTGTCGTCTAGGCCTAATTAGGCTTAGGCTAGTTCATGTGTCGTCGCTTTGTAAATGTATACCTCTAGGCTACATGAGTGGCTATCACAAAATTAGGGAGTAATGCAGGAGTATATAGAGCTCAGGAGCCAGGTCGCACGTGCGGCTAAATTTTGCACGGTGTCGCCTAATGTTTGTGAGTTCTCATTTTGGAACTTTCTTTGTGTCACCCTCCTAGCGCTTAGAATTTTGAGGTGGCTTCTAGATTTGTGGAAAGCTTGTGCAACTCTGGCGCAATGTGTCACATAAATTCTAAATTCATCTTTTTCACACATGATTTGTAATCACTCTTTTTTCGATTAGTCAGACGGACGGATCTTTTAATGCATGGGTCAGTGGATCGTGAGTCGGATGGCTGAGAGTCTACTGTGCCGTCGAATGGAAGGATCGGAAAGGGAGAGGTCGTTGGCCTGTTTTAAAGCACTATACTATCTGTCTGATCCCCAATCCGTACATTGTTCGATTATATTCTCATCCTTTGTATCGTATCTTCCTGAAGATGGTCACGTGTTTGGCCGAAACATGTAGGAGGTCGTTGTGTGTGTAAAGTAATTTAAATAAACGTGTGTGCATTTTGTTGTTACTATTTCTAGACACTCTCATATTATTCGTGTCAAGAGACTGGGGAAAACCGCGGAACACTAAGTCAGTTAATGTTACAGTCTTTTTGGAGGTAATTCCCTGTAGTATGGTAAATGGCTGCTAATGTTTCGCAGCAACCTGCTGCCTCCATCTTCAGGATGGAAATGCACTTTAGGATCGTAATAACAGTTTCCTCCGACGTAACTTGCCAGCACACCACCATCTGAATACTCACTTCCATGAGAACATCTCGCTCAAGCAGCAGGCATCAAGGCCAAAACCGAAACCGGGTCCTTTATAACATTTACCGAGAATTCCATCCGCTTTAACCGCGTTTCTTCGTGATGTTCTGACAAAAACCCACGTTCTCTCCAGGAACTGGGGTTCATGAATCGTAGTGCCATAAAAATGCATTTGAATCAAATTACATAGCATGTTTCATGATGACCTAATAGGAAATCCCCTGCTCATTAGTTCAGGAACAACGATATCGAAGTGACGTCATTCTGATGGGGATGATTACACAATCGATTACGTTTATTCGGCTCATGCGCTTACTAGGGGGCAAGTGCTTGGCAATTCTTCCACCTTCCGCAGCTAGGCGCTTAAGTTAAATGACGTCATCAGCTGGAAGAGCAGTACGGGCCGTCAAGGTGTTGTGCACCTCCCCACTACTCTCTGCAACTTTCACTAAGGGGTCACTTGAACATTTACGGATAGAGATCACTGAATATGTACGGACTTTCCGTCGACAACCATTTTCCGTTTTGCTTTCAGCACGAAACGTGTTACTGTTGTGAAATATATCTAATAGATGTAGCTATTAATATAATCATCGTCATAATTATCTGCTAAGTATGTTAATTGGCTTCGCAGCTAACTTTCGGCAGGCCTTCTGGCCCCCTGTTCCCATTCTTACGTCATGAAGTCTGGTGTTCCTCAGGGCTGCATCGTAGGGCCCTTTCTCTTTGCTGTTTTCAGTACCACTATCTGAAACTCCATTCGTAACTCCAGTTGCCTCCTCTTTGCTGACGATCTGAGAATCTTTCGTAACATTGAGAATGCTGAGGACTGTAAACGCTTGCAGTCCGACATTGGATCTCAAAAATTGGTACTCGGGCAACAGTATGAACTTGGTTGTCGCAAAACTACTTTTATATCCTTCACTCGTAAGACTAACAGTGTCCCTTTTACATATAAATTAGATTTTTCTCACAATGTCCGCTTTTATAGAGACTGGCAGCCATTTTCGTAATCATGTTGCTGTGCAAGGCTTAAAAAATGTTAGCGTTCATTTGTTACGTTACGTCATCCTTTTATATCCTTGACACTTGACCCTTGACACTCCTGTTATTTTATGTTGTGCCCTTATGCGGTCTAAACTTTAATCCGCTTAGGTACACTGGAATTCTCTTAGTTCCACCGAATCTTCTAAAATCGAAAGCGTTCAAAGAAAAGCTACTGATTTATGCTATAATGTATTTCTTGTTAACATTGGCACCAATAAATGCGATGATATTTTTGGCCAGGTTAAATGTATCAGTGCCTCAGTCCAGGCGTTAGACTTTCGCTGCCCTGTTTCTTGCTAATGTCGTTACTAACGAAATGTATTGCCCTTCGATCGACTGCACCGCCAGTCACGTGTAGCGACTGCTATTATCAAGAGGCTACTCGGGGTGTTTCATGCTGTGCTTCGCACTAAGGCCAGTGCTTCAGCCACATTTGTTACTGCAGCTGATGCTGTCTGTTGAAAACATCGCTATTTTCAGTCACCATGGCGCTTCGCTAAAGAACATAAGTCAATCTAATATTGTATGATTGCAATTGGTCGTATACCTTCTATAGGTCACATGGTTCATACTATTAATTTTTGCCTATTCTCTCTGTTTATTAATTCCTTCCATTCTTTAAATGACTTGCTAGTGATTGTCCTTCACTACTTTAAGTTTTTCTGTCTTTTATATTCTGTATTATATCTCCGTTTTCCAGCCAGTAAGTCTCAGTCTTTGATATCTGCATTTCATCGCTTTATATTCTGAATGCTTTTATTGTTCTCTTTTCAAGTGTTACTTATTTTGTATGTAGTTTGTGCTGATTCTGTTTGTAGCCCTCGGGCTGTTCGGACGGCACGTAAATAAACTTGAATTATTATTACGTTATTGTTTTTGTTGTTGTTGTTGTTGTGTGATTTATTTGTGCTTCTGTCCTGTCCTTATAATTGGCACTTGTGCAGTTGAGCCTGAATTTTAATAAATACCTATTGAATTGTGTTATTACAGATTATTACTACTGCTGTTATTATTGCTGCTGTTGCTACTACTACTACTACTGCTATACCGGTTCTCTTTATGTTATGGGATTATTTGTGAATTCTAAATCTTATTTTTGCCAGCATGTTTAACATATGTGTTTCGCAATTAAGTTTCTGGGTTTTTTTTTGCATCATAAGTTGTTTTCTTGTCTTGATTGTTTATTAGTGTGAACTGCCTACAGATGTTGCATATGACCTAAGACTAATCTGTTACATGGAATTCCATTACTTTTCCTGCTGCCAAGCTGGAATGCAACTAGTGAAATTTTGATCCTCTCTCTTGTCACAGTCGTTACTTTCCCCATTCCTTTCACATCTCTCTCTTGCATTGGAATACCCAGAACTGCACATGTACGTGACCGGAACCATCGCAACCACCCCCCCCCCTTTTTTTTTAAATGTTCAACTTATTTCCAAAATTTGTGTTCCCCGTTTGGGCATTATAAGTGCTTTAGTTCCTATTCGGCATCGAAGAGGCTTGTCTACCCCTATCGCTGCTCTTCTCGCAAACCCGTCCGTCTGCGAGATGCGTGTCAGCTGCAAATTCTCTTTCCAGATACGCTGATGTACTTAACAACACACATTGTTACTCTTAAGAAGAGATTTAACTATCAATTTCATTTTTTATCTCGTGAAAATAATTGTGAAATTGTTTTGTGTACAATAATTACAATTGTCTCCGTTTAACTGTTATTGGTTAGTTAACTGAATTGTGTTTTCTTATATTGTTGCGTCTTATGTTTTGGTCCTTTTGTTGGTTTTTTTTGTGTAGTGTATTAATGTTGAATCTGTAACGGAATATCAGACTGTTAATTCAGCACAAAAGAAACAAGAGCTGAATCGAAATGTCACAACTTAGGCCGCCTAGTCCATTCGGATTCAGAATTATTTTCACTGCCTTCGGGCCTTCAATCAAACATTTTTATGACTCGTTGGAACGCGGGTTGTCCCACCATGTGGTCCGAACAGAGACAAAAGCAACTGTTAAAGACCCTGGCTACGTACCAAACCGCTATCCTTCACCATTGTCCAAGTGGTGTACTGCGTTATGTGTTTGGTTCAGCGGCCATCGTGGGTGAATATCAAGGCTAGCCAAATATCAAGCAGGAATGGTAACCACCAGGCCACCACTTCAGTTTTAACTCTCCAGTTTCCTTCACTTCACGAACACACGTTATAATATTATTTAAAAATATTCTACAACCATTTTTTTGTTCATCCTTGCCAATTTATGACCCGTTGCCTTCTTATTATCGCCATTCTCTGTGAAGTATTAGTAGAAGAGTGATGAAGCTACACGTGTCTTTTGGGTTCCAAAATCTTATTGTAAAAGTACAAGGCAAGGAAACTGAATATTAACACATTTATTATCGACCTCATTAATGTACTTAGTTTTTAAATGTAGTTCCGCAGTACTGAAATAGAGGATGCCCATTTTATCGGGCACATAAGCACGGCAGCTATCATGGGGAACCGCGGTGAATGGAGGCTTTCTATGCGATAAACTTGCCGTGCTCAGGGTCACTTTAAAAGGGACACCTTGCATTGTGCTGTAACTTCTGGCACACTTCTCATGTTTGTAGGGGCATAACTTGTATATTACTGGGCGTTTCCGCATCCGTATGGAGCGCTCATTGCTTTCCATCCGTCCGTCCTTCCGTCCGCCTGTAGGTGTAACTTGAAAACCGCTGAATGGATTTTCACAAAATTCTGTATGGGAATTTGATTAAAATTCGTGAAACGGACATTGTTCATGAAGCTCTTCATGCCTCTTTGCAGGTACGTCGGTATTAAAAGTCCCACGACGGTCGGTCAAAATATATAGGGTAATAAAAAATAACAAATAGCCTGAAACAAGCGTTGTAGAGTGAAACACAACACATTTTACATTCAGTACACTTTTCTTTACATTTGCATGGTTTTACAGGTAGTTAAATAAATCTTTGCGAACAAAACAGAATTCTTATGCTTTGCACATAGTCAAACTTTTGGGGGGATATGGGACGGTACACACTTTGTAATTGTGTCAAATGTTTCCTGGCTACAGACGCCGGTAGCATACTTGTTAGGATTTTAAATGAGTTTCATACCGTAAGTGTTTTAGGCAAGTTGGTAACATGTTGCTTTCCATTATGAAGCCACGCCTCTCGGCGACTTTCGTGCAATTCAACTCGCTGCCTACGAAGAATGTGACGCTCGTCACAGACACGCAACATAGCATGCACTGTGTAAGGGGGTAGATCCTTCTGACCGCTGTGTTCCCAAGGGGGTTTATAAAGTTGAATTTTTCCTTATATTCTCCTTCAGTCTGAAGGGACTGGGCTCCATAAATATTACTCATTAACCAAACTGGCAAGCCCTTTCAGGTCAATCAACTACTTTGTTGTCAAACATCACTCGTTACTGAAAATATGTATAGAAAAATATACGGATATCAGAAGAGTAGGCATTTGATAATAACACCATTGTTTTATAAAGGCCCATTAGGCACTGTGGGCCTGGATAGCTCAGTCGGTATATAGACTGGCTAAGGGCTGGATGGTCCGGGGATCGAATCCCGGAGGTGGCGAGGCTTTCTGCACCCATCCAGGCCGGTCCTGGAGGCTCACTCAGCCTCCTACACAATAGGTACTGGGTTTCTTTCCTGGGGGTAAAGCGGCCGGGACGTGGCGTTGACCACTCACCCCCATCTAACACCGAGGTCACAGAAACAGTTGAGCTATGCCTCTACTCTTCCTCTGGGTCTTCATGGCCTGTTCTAGGGTGAACTTTACCTTTACCAATATAATTAGGCGCATGGCATGATGCATGGATCACACAGACGCACAATTTTAGAATTCTTAAACGTGAAGCATCATGGCTTCAAAATTTATTCTCAGAATTTCACGGATATGGGAACTGACAAATACGACGTCTGTGATTTCAGGCTTCCGCCGCTAAGTAGATGATATCTGCGCTCTTCTGGGTTGTTACGCGAGCTATATTAGTGACTCCTTACGAACGTTTCGAGACAACCTGTGCGTCCCATCGGTCCCCCTTGAGGATGGGACCGATAGGTTGTCCCGAAACATCGGTAAGGTATTACCAATATACGCTTCATAATATCCCAGAAGAGCGCAGATATCAGATACCAACTGTCTTCAAAATTATTTCGCGTGATCCAAAATTTTGATCTGTCGGCTGTCCTCCTGCAAGTCAGTAGTTATAATACGAAAGTTTGAGCACACTTACTGAAAAACAATTCTGTTATTTTAATGACTTTCTTTAGATAATCGGGTGATGCATATCTTCAAAGACTTTTTGTATGAACTATTGTTTTAACACACGGAATTTAGGTGCACATGAGACTTTTGATTTTAAAAATTAATACGTATATTGAGGAATGTAACAAGATCGATAATAACGCGATGGCGATAAAGCGAAACGTAATTGAATTTGGCCGTACTCTTGTACACCTATCTAGTTATCGCGCGTGTACTGTGTTTTGGAGCGTCATGTATCCGGGTGGGTAACATGTCAACTACACAAATGAATTGTAAGCATCCTAAAAGTTGTTAATGTCTGTGTAACGTGAACATGCAAATTTATGTAATGCATGATAGTGTAGCCATACTTCACATATTCTGTATGAATACATTAAAAAGTGGACTTGGACGTTTCAGTTAATGAAATAAAGGCACGTGTCATGAGTATTAATTACATAATAATAATAATAATAATAATAATAAATTACTATGAGCGCTTGCCAATAGCTCTGTTCTAAACAAGCAAGAATTAAATTTCATGGTACAACAAAAGGAAAAAGTGTGTTAGAAATGAAAAATAAGAGATAAAAATGACTAGGAAATTAGGAAGCCGCAGTCCTCCTAAAAATAACGAAATTATTATTACTATTATTACGTACAGTATTATTATTATTAGCAGTAATAATAATAATAATAATAATATCAAGGCAGTCAATGTTCGTCTAAAAGTAACAATGAGGCGCGTTTATGTAACCATTGTTGGCATGGAAAAGCATTAAGTGTTACATATTCTGCATGTGTGTCTGTAGCCTTAGTTATTCAACATTAATTGCGCATGAGCTGTATTTTATTGTCACTTGTGGCCTGTCTGGCTCTGCCATATTTTTTCACATCATCTCATAAATAGCACAATTCTAGAGAAGAAGTTATTGAACACAAAATGAGTGTTTTGATTTCTCTACAAATTTTGTCTGAAAATTTTCTCATTCTAAGAAGAATAGAGTGAGATATGGTCAGAAATGTACATACGCCTTCATGTAGAGTACCCGTTATTCTTGTCAGATTGTAATGAAACTTGAATTTTCTCGGCTTATTTTCGAAAAATGTTCCAATATCAAATTCCATGAAAATCCATTCAATGGGAGCCGAGTTTCATGCGGACGGATGGACGGATAGACAGATTTGACGTACCTAATAGTCGTTTATCGCAGTTTTGCGAATACGCCTAATAACAATTCAACTCTTGTTTATTAATGCGCTAAGTCAACTGCCAAGTGGTCAATAACAGAAACAGTAAAACACACAAACACAAAAATGGGTAGGCAGCAGACACAAACAAAACTAACAAAAGAATACTTAAAATTTTTTAAGGATTTCTCACTATATAAATTTAAATGTAATATCAAAGACGACAGAATGTGATAATCAATCTTCTGAAGATACAATAATAATAATAATAATAATAATAGTCTCGGTGGAATGTATTGTAGATTATTGTAGACTGTAAAAACTCTACACACACAATGAAATTTTCTTAAGTGAGGCCCTCGCTTTTATAGGAAGTTTGGCGTAGGTCGGTAGTAGGTAGCGACGTTTAGGAGTAAGCAGTACAGCAATTTATTGATTTATCCTACAGTACTGGACCGGTAATTGTCCCGAAGTGTCGGAAACCTACTACTGACCTACACTTCGCTCGTCCCGGAAGAACGAAGACATCGAATAAACGGCGGCGGAAGCCAGAAATCTCGCAGTGAAATATCGTGTAAAATGTTACTGTCTGTGTATAAACAACTGAGCCGAAACGTAAGATGTTGCAGCGTATACGACTCGTGTTAGCTAGTTTGATAAATGCCGGCTAACAACGCAAGATGCTCAGCGTCGTCAGCCATTATCGATATTGCCTCGCTTACTGCTTGGTGAAACAAGTTCAGAATAATGTGTCGTGTGTTATTATACAGAAGCAAATTGCCCTTAATCCCTCGTCCCCTGTGCGTAAGTGCTTTCTGATGTTAAATTATAAATAACGTAATCATGCGATACCCCATTATTGTTCGCCGAGTTTCTCAGGCGCCACGTTTGATGGCACGTGTGCGCATGTGTGTCTGCTTTTTGTCGAATGGCCTGAGTGAATCCGCATAATGTATAAAAATTGCTACTCATTTGTTGTGAAACGTGTTACATTTTTACGGATATACATTTGCAGTAAACTGAGTTTTTGTGACTTGTAACCTGCATTGAACTCCATTGAGTATGAGTCTCTTTAAACACTTTGCTTTTGATGTTAAGTATCAAGTGTCTTTGGTCACGATTGCGCAGAATTATGAAGTACCATATTTTGTTTAAATTATGGATATTGGAGTACCAGATGTTTGTGCTTCTTATCAATTTTCAATTTGTGTACATTTTGGACACCCATTATTTAGTGTTTGTGAGTGGAAAAGCACGATATTGTTCATATTGTGGTCGTCTAGAATGTGTCATCATACAGTGACATTGTGCAGGAGGTGGAGGTGTGGTCCTCGAAATACTGGTTAACCACCCACTAAACGGATACATTGCCGAAACACAGGAGATTAAGCCATAATTTGTATTATGTTTCTCTGGATTTTTATGATGCATTGTAGGATCGTAAGTCAGTGCGGAAATTTCGGGGTAACTTGCTGCCTCTTTCTTTAGGGTGATGATATTCAGTCCAGATAGTCGTTGAGCGTGATTATCAATGTAAAATCCACATTTACATTACAATGGATGTTCCCACGTATGCACAAAATATGTTTTCAGAATTATATTTTAGTGAAGGAACACTTAAGTAGGGCAAAATCCTTTAATGTCCTACTGGAATTATTCTGAGTTTAGTGTCTTAATTTTGGTAAAAACGAAGAGTTTCTCGTTATAATTGAAGTGCCACTGTCATAATGTGTGTTGTTTTCTTGTTCAAAATTTTTGCAGTTCATTTGTCAACACAACGAAGGGAAAACTTCGAAGAAGTCATCAACACTGATGGATCCATCGGAACCCTGATATGCCCCACCCTTATGGTGAGTTTATTTCATTTTGTTGATTTATTTTATGACGTTCTCGATACGTCAGACTTCATGTCTTCGAAAGTTTGCTGGATGTTGGACAATAATTTCGAAAGGATGAGTTGTGCCCGGGCACTTCCTGGAGGGACTGTGGAAAAGCACGAAGAATCTAATACGGTATAGCCTACATTCTGGTCAAGAGTCGAAGCTCGCAACTCCTTAATACGAGTCAGAGTCGTTACGGCTTGAAGCAACTAGCTTCCGGAGCTGTTTTTAATATTTACTTGCTCTTGCTCAGTGTTGTGTAAGTGTGAAGTTATTGTAGTGTGCAAGCCTGTTATTAAAATATTAAAATTCTGCATGCATCGCCATCACTTGCCCCGTTATTGCGTAACACATATTATAGTCGCACACATTTTACAGTTTTACATTTTGGTCAGTAAATTCCTCCCTCTTATAAACGTACTTTCATTGTCATGGTTTAGACCTTCTGGCATATTGCGATTTAGAAGATAGGCAATTACGTATAACGTAACACTGAGGCGCGTTCTTGCCACCATTGTTGAAGTGGAAAAGCAGTAGGTATTACATAATCTTAGTGTGTGTTTGTAGCTTAGGTGTCCAGCATTCAATACGCATGCACCGTATTGTCATCTGTGCCTTTCCTGGGTCTGCAATGTTTTTCCACATTATCTCAGAAACGGCACGATTTTCGGAAAAATTGAAAATAAAATGTGTGTTTTGGTTTTCTTTACAAATTCTGTCTGAAATTTTTCTCATTCTAAGAAGAATCAGGGGAGATATGATACAAAATGTATATTGGTCTTCATGTACAGTACCCGATATTCTTGTACGATTTTAGTGGAACTTAAATTTTCTGGACAAATTTTCGAACAAACATTCATTACAAAATTTCACGAAAATCCACCCAGTGGGAGCCGAGTTGTCCCATGCGGACGGACGAACGGACGGACAGACAGACGTGATGAAGCTAATCGTAAAAGAAAAACAGTTTTAAGAATGCGCCTAAAACTGTCTGAAATTACAAAATTTTATACATCGATAAGAATTTTCAAATGAAACTGGACTAGTTCGGTGATTTTTCTGAGTGAAGGAGGAGACGACGTTACAATTTATCTCACCGGTTGTTGGGACATGCATTCCTTTGTCACCAACTGCTGGAATATCTCCGAAAAAATCTTACTTCCCTGTTTCTCGAACCACTGTACAGTCGCGGCCATGAAATGTTCGTCAGACCTGAATCTACAGCCTAAAACGCTTTGCCGTTCAAGGACCCTGACGTTGTCCTAGAAGCATAGAGCCTTTATGCAACCCCTAGATACGCCCGAACCATCCCATAGTGCTAATGGCGGGTTCGCTGCGCTGCGCGACAGCGCCCATCCTCATGTCCCGCAATGTCCAACTGCGGCACATGCTCTGAGAAGTCCTGTACCATCCTCTACACAGCCCGGACTTTTCACTTTGTCATGTCCACGTGTTCAGCTCCTTCAGAAAAGCACTAAAGGGCTGTAGATCTTGGTCACTTGAAAATGTCAAGGCTGAGGGAGTGCAGTGGTTCGAGGGTCTCAGTCGGCTGGCGTATCAGTGGAATACCTGCCTCAATTCCCATAGGGACTATTTTAAGGGAGTTTACTCCTTCGACCAGAATAATCCCCAAGCGGATTTCATTTTAACACATAACGGGGTATCGACTTTTCGCAAGACTCCTGCCTGCATCTAAGCAAAGAGTAGGAATAAACGACCTATCCATGCTTCGAACAGGAATCAGAAACAGAATCCTAGTGTTCCAACTCTTCAGTGCTTTTGTATAGCGTCGAAATTACTTTGTGACAATGAATCACGCCCATTTAAAAATAGGCTATAGGAATTGTAGCCTATGGTCTATGCATAATGGTACACAAGGCTGTAACTTAACAGGAGATCTAATAGTTTCTGCTGCCCGCTACAAGTTATTGGTGTTAATGCCATGAGTTCATAATTTACGATGGGTTTTTCGTACTTTACTGTACGTAACAAATTATTATAAACACGAATGAAACGCGAAATGAGCTGGAAACTGTGAAAGGTTAGCTTGTTTCTCCCTGGACACATTTGCATATCTATTTCGGAGCGTCTGGAGATACAACCTTCCCTTTTCAGCTTCTAATTCGTAGATTTTTACGTTTGATAAAGTCGACAAATACAGATACGGTAAGGCTTCCAATTTCCCGTTTCAATCAACCACAATATGAAAGATTTGTTTTCATCCTTCATATGCAAAATGCGTCCCTTTGCACGTGACGCATGAACAGAAGGGGAGTGGAGATGTAGCTGCGTTCATTCTTAACCTCTGCGTTAGAGGTCAGCCGCAGACTTCTGTCTCTTCACAACAGTGAAAGAGCTCATGGTATCCATTGAGTAGATGGCTGGACATTTTGGACAAGAGAAACATATCCTTCCCCTCCCAGGATTCAAAACCCGGACTGCCCAAACCGTAGCCTACGCTACGCTACCGACTGCGCTTTCCCTGTTCCAGAGAGTCTACATCTAATTGTAAGATTTTTGTAACGTTTTAAATTTCTGACGACACGCGAAGTCCAAACTTGTTCAATGAATTTTAGGAAAATCCCAAGTAATCTTATTGTTGAACTGGTCATCAGGAGGAGAAATATGAAACTTTGTCCATCAGTGTGTCTGCATCGTCTTGCCTTCATTCTATATGCACGTATACGACTACATGAAGAAATAGCAATGAGAATGGGTTTATGAAGGGAGGACTTTTAAGTGTATTGAAATTTCATTTGTTCTCAGTCTGCTTTAACAGAAAGTGGAACAAAATACGGATATGCAAAGCGACGAATGGCATTGGCATGAACATTATTAATAACACACATTAATGTGAGATTTGAAGTTCTCACGCCAGTGATTATGACGAAAACTCTCGCCTGGAATGTGACGCCGAATAGTCGGGTATCAAGTTGCCAGTGTTTCGGAGATATATACTGCTTCCCTCTTCAAGGAAGTAGTTACCCTGAAGATGGGAGCAGTGTGTTTCTCTGAAATTCCGGTTACTAGATTAAACGGCATCGCATCCCGAAAGACAGTGATATTCAAAAAAGGTAAAAGTTCATTTGTGTCTTTCATTTCGTGCGTCAGCCATGTTCTGTCACTGTCTGTGCTTCGTTTCCAGTACGTAGGCGGTATGAAATAACAAATTCCATCCTGGACATTTGTCACGCACGAGAAAATATCTGTGTCTTGGCAACTGCACTGATTTAACCTCATCACTGGCTTTGTTAGGAAGCAGATTCTTGACGTTGATGGACGGAACTGTGCCGGTTCGTTTACAATTCGTTTACATTTCTTGCCGTGGTGCTTTTTACACCTTAGAAGTCATTGTCTTGGCCACTGCATTTTCTTGGCTCGAGTATTGTCAGGGGTAGGCTTGCTGACGACAATCGTGGGGAGGGCTAGAAGTTTGACGTCATGTAACTGTCTAACTTTATGACCGTGTCTATTATTTATACTTCTGCTCAGCTGTACGATGATAAATAAGTACTGATATACCATACTTGCACAAGCACCTGTTTTGCCGGTTGTATTTACCCAAATAAATGTTAACGTCGTTCATCACGTAGTCTGCCTTACGACAGGTCCATAGCCTCTTCCAGGACGAGTTCTCCACAGACTGCGATCTGGTACTTCCCCTTTCAGATTCCAATATTTTTTTCTTTTCCTTGAGGTTACCTAGTAGCTGCTCACGCCTTCTTTCTCGTTTTTCCGTCCTTTTTATTTATCCTTTTATTCTTTTGAATGACGTGTTTTGGAAGGCAGGTCCCACGCATGATATGACCAAACCAGTCGGCCTTCCTTCTTTTTATTGTACGTAAGATATTTTTCTCCTCCTTGACTCTGTGTTACACTTCATTTCTCACACGGTCGGTCTAACAGATATTCTCCATCCTTCTCCAGCACCATGTTTCAAAACGCTTCAGATATTTCTGATCCACTTTTCGAAGTGTCCAAGTTCGAACACCATAAATAGCTATGCTCCAAATGTAGCGTCTGTTACAGTTCATCTCGATTGCGTGGGATAGCTGACACTCGGCGAGATGAGATCTTACCTTCAATAGGAATATTACTTGGAGTTAACCCAGCGCCAGCATTCATTTCACGAATGCGTCCAAAGAAACACGTTTGACTGATTTTGGCGATTTTATTACAAGCAAATGAGTGATGTCATAAATTTATTACACTTAGCTGACATTTTATGATTGAACACGGCTAGTAAAAGTCATCACATCTGTATTACTTGGATGCCAATTAAGTTTTAAGTTCATACGTGATATTTAAATTACCAAATTTTATGTTTATGGTTCCGTGCATCGCTGATCTATATTAACAATTGTCCAACGAAATGCAACACAAAGCAGTCTATTTATTATTCTGCAAGTTCACTCTACATGTTTAGTGTGTCAAACACACCCATCATCAGGAGTACACAAAACTGTAACTACAGCCTCCGGTACTGGTGATATTTTTTGTGCAGCATGACCAGTACCGGAGGCTGTAGTTAGAGCTTTATGTACTCCTGATGATGGGTGTGGCTGACACCCGAAACATGTAGAGTGAACTTGCAGAATAATAGACTGCTTTGTGTTGCATCTCGTTGGACAATTATTAATATAATTCAATTAACATAATTTAAATTCACTATCTTCAAGTACACGTGTGGAACTTAATTCAACAAATTGCGATACTTTAATGTATTAATCTGTGAATTTGGAGTTAAAAATTTTATTGTGGCATAAAAAAATTTTTGTAAAGCTATCAAGCATACATGGAAAAATAAATAAAATATATATATATATATATATATATAACGCCTCCACTCGACTCTGACGTATTACAAACAGTCCCCACCCTTCGAGCTCGCGTCCTCGGTCACCTCTAAAAAAAGAAATATTCCCTGCTGAAGCTGCAATATTTTCATTGGCCGAAACGTGAACTTTGCCGTCTCCAGGAAGTCGAATTTCACTTTTTAAAAGATTAAACCTAACTAACAAACGGCGAGGAGGACACCAGTCCTTCCGAAAATGTGGTACGCGAGGCAATTTTGATTGTTTTATCCCGGAATTAAATCGCTGTTCTTAAATTTCAGATTGGTTAAAGCTGAAATCATGCAGGCAGTAGGTGATTGACAGTATCACCCTGAGAGACATATAGAAGAACATTAAATTCGCGGAATTTTATGCGTTAAATTTGCAAGCGTATCGTGGCTCAGGTCGTAAAAATTTTTTATTTATGTTGTCACCGTACATTATTACACTGTGTACATTACTGATTTACGGTTTCTCGTAAAGTACACATTATACTATTCGATGCACCTCACCGCACGGCGAGCTAATATTTGAGCATCGATCAGGTCAGCGAAGTAGGAAATCTTAACTTTTTGTACTCGGGGGAGGGGGGATGCCCTTTTTAAATTTTGACTGGAACACCGGCTATCCTGATGTCCCTGATTTTCCTCAGTACTGGAACAGTTCCGGAATAGTACCCGAATTGAGCCACAATCTGTACCTTACAAATATCCATGCTATATTGTCATTCATCAGTCATCTTTATCATCGACACCGTGTAGTCTGTGTGCAAGAAACCTGTAAGTAACGACAGCAAATGTCGTGAATGTCAGTTAAGCCGGAATGACTGGCCGATCCACGCTCGCTATGTGACGGGGTCACGGTACAGCTGCCAGGCGCCAACATGTCTAAATGTACCGCATTGGAGTACCCTATAAGAAACTCCATCCTGTTTTATTAATTTTCCATTTTCCTGGTCACTTTACAATCGTTAAAATGGAAAGTATAAATGCTTGTGGTTATTATTTTACGTGTTCTGTAACTGAAGAAAATCGAGAGGCAATGAAGAGCCTGACGCTGCTTACCAAATTTTCTTGTATATTTACATTCCAAAAGCATTATTTATCACATTTAACAAATTCGGTGCTCACGGTGACCGAGCCTATGTTATTTATATTGCTGGTTCTTAGGATAATTTTGAAGTTTGCTGGAAAGGAAGGGTTGAGTGAAGCGCATATATTAAGGATGTTTCAGGAAAAGCCGCTGAAGATATTAATTTGATCAAAGATCAGTAAACTCCAAAAGAAATTCACGTGGGACACTTAACGTATGAGGATGCTATCAAAACTAGTCTTAGAGGAATGTAGTGTCGGGTTGAGGGCTTCGTTAGGGTGTCTGATTCTGTTGTGAGTACGGTAGTAACCAAAATGTGGTTCTTGAAAGAAAAGAATTAATTGTTTGCCTCACATAGCAGCAGTCAGATTTGCGCGAAGTACTGTGCATCATAATATTTATTTATTTATCCCCCCCCCCCCCCCGTGGCGCTGCAGCCCAACCCCCCCCATGGCCCCTCCATTTTTGAGGTTTTTAGATCCCCCCCAACCAAGCCCCACAGTCC
>Ga0123354_10004298_pt1 | contig 20143 bp, 11 predicted proteins | sample TergutLab28metaG_2_FD_97872 | JGI IMG/M metagenome (GOLD analysis project Ga0123354, IMG submission 97872) | Labiotermes labralis P4 segment gut microbial communities from Petit-Saut dam, French Guiana - Lab288 P4 | ecosystem: Host-associated > Arthropoda: Insects > Digestive system > Gut ...
AGAAAAATTCAAATAATTGCTCCCAATTCAATAAACACTAATATCAATAGCACTAAATTTCTAGGTTTGATCATCGATAATTCACTGTCATGGAAGGATCACATTGCTGCATTAACATCAAAATTGAATAAGGCTTGTTATGCTATTAGGTCAATAAAACCTTTTTTTGTCTGTGGATATATTGAGAATGATCTATTTTTCTTACGTACATTCAGTCATGTCATATGGTATTATTTTTTGGGGTAATTCACATCTTAGCAACAGTATTTTTAAAATTCAAAAAGAATAATAAGAACATTACAAATACTGGTAGTTGTGATTCATGCCGTCAACTATTCAAACAGTTACAAATACTTTCACTTCCATCTCAATACATTTTCTCCTTACTTGTTTTTGTTAACAAGAATAGAGGTCTATATCAATCCAATTCTGAAATTCACGATTTGAATACACGTTTCAACCACAACTTACATTTACCTGCTACAAACTTAACATTAGTTCAGAAACGAGTACTGTATTCTGGAAGTAAGATATATAATCACTTGCCATCAAATATTAAAGTTCTGTCAAATGATACTAAGCTTTTCAAATCCACATTAAAGAGTTACCTTATTGAACATACGTTCTATAGTCTAGATGAATTTTATAAGTCAGCATCCTAATGATTATAGTTCTTTGTTTTTTACTTGACTATTGATAGCTATAAGATCTCATTTAATGTGTAACTTAACTTATTATTACCATTCATTACATTCTTGTCTGTCTTACTTGTATTTTACTTTTTGTGTTATGACAAATGCACTGCACACTTTTATGTATTATTTATTATTGTGACTGTTTCCATATCTGTAAAGATTCAATGGAAGGTGAATAAATATGATATGATATAAGTATTAAGTGTGGTCTAGCCTTAGTCCTTTTTATACTTTACACATTCTTCCCTCATACCTTGCGAACAGTCACATTCATATTTACAAATCTGTACTATGTCATCAGGTCTGACATGGGGAAGCATTATTTCATTTTTAATAGTTGACATTTGAAAATCATCTTCTGAATGTGGCCTCTTGCAAACTATATTGCATACTCTGGTGGGGGGTGTAATCTTCTGTTCATTTGCCAGACGCATATGATACAGACAGAACAAGCTATAACAGAAGAAAAAGATGCATTCTACGAAACACTTGAGAACACGCTTTGCAATGTAAAAAGATCAGAAATAACTATGGTCATGGGTGACCTAAATGCCAAAGTGGGTGCAGACAATAAAAACTTTGAACACACAATGGAAAGACCCGGCTTAGGAACCATGAATGAGAACGGTGAAAGGTTCGCCGAGCTATGCTCAAACAACAACTTAGTCACCGGTGGCACACTTTTTCCCCATAAACGAATTCATAAAGTCACATGAGAATCTCCTGATCAAACAATGCAAATCAAATAGATCACATAACAATCCATAAAAAATGGAAAACATCACTACTTGATGTACGTGCCTTCAGAGGTGCCGATGTGGCCAGCAACCACCAGCTGCTTATCAGGAGCGTCCAGCTTAAAACAGCAGCACTCAAAGTTAGAGACATTGCAGACAGACCGAAGTTTAATACAGATAAACTAAAAAGTAAAACGGTCCGTAAGAGCATGGAGTAAGAAATTGAAAAGATAATACAACAGACCCAGAATGCCAACGAGTGCACCGAAAAGAAGTGGCATAATATCCAACCACCCTTTTGGAAGCCAGTGAGGAAATAATTGGAAGAAGGAACACTAGTAGGAACGAATGGATCTCTGATGACACATGGGGAAGGATAGCGAAACACAAAGAAATTAAGGCAAACTACTAAACGCCGTCAATGAAACAGAGAAAACAAATCTCAGAAGACAGTACCAGGAAGCCAATAATTTCGTAAAAAAAGCAGCAAGGAAAGATAAAAGAACATGGGTAGAAAACTTAGCACAAGCAGCACAAAATGCAGCCGACCTTAAAAACTCCTGCGAGCTGTACAGAATTACAAGACAATTAGCAAAGAAAAGCTTCACTAACGCTGCCTCCCTAGTAAGGGGAAAAGATGGCAATCAACTAACAGCAGTAAAAGAACAGGTGCAGAGATGGAAAGAACACTTAGGCAAAATTTTGTCTGCTCCTGCCCAAGAGCACGAGCATGACCTAAACACTACCCAGCTTCCCATTGGGATAAATTAAAATCCTCCCAAGCACACAGAAATAGTTAAGGCCATAAAAACAGCCAAAAAAGAAAGCAGCAGGCCCAGATGGTATCCCACCCGATTATTCATGGCATGTCCCAATACGACGGTAACACTACTGGAACCCCTAATCAAAACCACATGGGAACTCAAACTATTTCCAGATGAATGGAAAAATGGCTACATCATTAAGCTACCAAAAAAGGCGACTTAAGTGACTGCAAGAACTGGAGAGGCATAACGTTATTGAATACTATTAACAAATTGGTCACCACTATTTTGTATCAGCGATTAAGTGATAAGCTTGAGCCACTATTGAGGAAAGAGCAAGCTGGCTTCAGACCCCATAGGTCCTGCATGGACCAAATTAATACACTGCGAATAGTGGTCAAACAATCCCTCAAATACCGCTCACCACTTTATATGATATTCGTTGATTTCAAAAGAGCCTTTGACTCTCTAAAACACACAGCAATATGGCAGACACTTACAGAATGGGGAGTGCCAACTAAATTAGTAAATATTATAAAGGAACTATATAACAAATCAACATGTCAAGTCATTCACAGAAATACGAAAAGTGAAAGTATACCCGTGAGAAACGGGGTCAAACGGCTGCATACTGTCTCCACTTCTTTTTAACATTGTCTTGCACACAGCATTGAGCAAAGTGAACAATACTCAGAGAAAATAAGGTGGACCCTAACCGACAGACTAGAAGATCTCGACTATGCAGATGATATGTTTGCTGGCACACACATTCAACGACATAAGGACAAAACTACAGCGAATGCATCACGAAACCGTCAAAATCAGCCTGAAAATCAATATCAGTAAAACAAAAGAAATACACATCCACACCCCCATCAACCAACCACTTCTTCTCAATTACCAACAAATTGAACAAGTATCAGAATTTCCCTACCTGGGCAGCATAATCAGCAAGGACAATGGAGGAACGGACAGAAATGTGGCAGAAAGAATCAAGAAAGCTCGATGTGCTTTCGGAATACTCAACACAGTCTGGAGATCGACAGCATACTCTAATAACACCAAAAATAAGGATCTTCAATACCAACGTAAAGACCGTCCTGCTTTACAGCCGTGAAGCCTGGAAGCTTACTAAAACCATCATATATCAACTCCAAGTTCTGGTCAATAGATGGATCCGCAGTATACTGAAAATATTCTGGCCGGTCCAGATATCAAATCAAGAACTGTGGGCGAGAGCTAAGCAAGAGCCAATCAAACTAGAAATTCGGCAGAGGGGGGTGGCTGGGCCACACACTTCGCCAACCACCAGGTGACATAGCAAAAACAGCCTTAGAGTGGAATCCACAGGGAACCAGATCCCGTGGCAGACCCCGAACAACATGGCGCAGAACAATCTTTGGAGAGATTAGACACCAAGGCAAAACATGGAACGAAGTCAAAGTACTCGCCAGTAATCGTGTCAGATGGCAAAACTTTGTGAGGGCCCTTGAGGAATGACGAGAAACTATATATATATATTATATAGAATTTTTCAGTTTAAAATGGCTTCATTGACATATTATTGGTAGTTTTACATTAATTTGCTTTGTTCTATGTGAAAATGTTTAATTATACAAGTAAAGCATTTCTTGTTCATACTTTCTTTGCTCTATACAGAAAATAATATGCATAATCAGAACATCATGCTCTAATTCAAGCACTCCAGATTTAGTTTGGCCTCTGCAAGTGAGACAATGGTGTAGGCAAGAACAGCAAGTAAAACATAAGTTTATGCACAATAAAACTGACTTCACAGTGTATTAGTAAAAATAAAGACAGTGGCTCAAGCTAATTTTTACACATGAAAATGCAAGCAAAGTACACATTTCACAAACAGTCAATGAGATGTCCACCTCAACATCCCCAGTGATGAACATTTTTAAAGGCCCCATTACCATCTTCTAGAAGTTCAAACTATTTGTGAAAATTTTATACCCACCTGCCCCAACCCCCTAATTAATGAACGGGCTTTACCCTTACTGACATACCATTACCCCTGCAAAAACATTTTTTGTTATTATGATTTGTAAACTGAACCAGAAGTACAGGGCAGATTATAAAAATTCTGCTGGCAATTTTTATAAAATAAAAAGCAATATATGACTAAATAGCCAATGTTGGAAAAACACACTACAGTGGAAATAATGTTAGAATCCAATTTGAAACATCACAAGCAGCATGCTCTAAATTTAAAAACATAGGCATCCATTTAATTTGGTCTCAGGCACTAAGTTGAGAGACTATTTTTTCCCATACATTGCAGTTTTGTATTTTAAATATAAAACAGACATTCATCCCTTGCTCAAATTCTTTCCTCAGCACTTCATTCAGAATAACTCAGAAGCATTCCTAGCCTCATACTCAGTAGATACAATGAACATTTTCTCTTTGCAGAAATGAGACCAATATTAATCACTTAAACAATATCTAAGGCTAAAATGCATGCACACATTCTGACTTCCATGCCTCTATTCTTCCAAGAGGTGTCAAGAGTACAAGCACAGGTAATTACCCACTCAGTTATCAAAGTTACAAACGTGAAAATTACCCACTCAGTTGTCATTTTGCAAAACATGAAAGAAAATTTTTATGTTGCATTGGAAAATTTCCTTTATAATGCTCTCTGTGTTAACCAAATTTTAATAGGTTCATAACATTACAATGTATGACAATAATTTTCAAGCAGGATTATGTTACACATCCATATTTCTTAATTTTATTCTGGTATAATAAGCATAAGATAACCTGCAGGGCTGTTACAGTGTAGGTTAGAAACATTAAACAAAGCCTTCCAACTATAAACTTTGCTGCTACATGTGCACAAATTGCTAACATATGAGTTTGACAACATGCAATGATAAAAATGTTCAAATACATGATTGATATTAACTAAGATAATGCCTACCATTATCAAACAATTCTCCTGTTACCAAAACCAGAAAACAGAACTTCAAGTACTAACATCAGACCAAATTTATTGGGCCCATAATGAAATCAGAATATAGATATACTGAGTTGGTTGGGTCACTTAAGACCACAAAAAATGTACTGAACATTACCCAAATCCCAGTCAAATGTGACTGGATTGGAAATGTTTCCCTCTCGAATTAATAACTTTACCGCCACCCCCTCTACTCAAGAACTTAAAGAAGTAGGAATCCCCCCCTCCCAAACTCGCAAATTACTTCCGTTTACATAGTTCAGTGACCGGCCAAACAGTATTTAATTCACGATTTCATCAACTGCAACCCTGTAACAGGCATCTAACAATATATATTCTGCTTTTTATTTAATGCATATGTGAACACAACTGTGCAAATGTCGGCATGTCTAAAATAACTTCCTTAAACTACCGTTTCCTTAAATGCATACAGGGGGCATTCAGGCCTCAAAATATTTGAAATTTTCATCTTACCTATGCCCTGCAAATCATCGATGCTTTCCAACCTGCTATACCAAATATGCATGACAGTCATGTACGTCGAATTTCCACGCACATTTGTCACGACATCATCGCCAGACTGACCACGTGACTTCAATTAAATCAACACTATGGAATATGATTGGCTAGGCCTTTATTACACACGACTGGGTCAAACAACAATTAACTCCAATGTAACGAGCCTTTACACAACCGCAATTATTCACTTCGCGCCATCTTGACACTTTTCACATCACTGATTACATGTGCTACCCGTGCGCCCGCATCAAAGATTATACGCAGGCGTACGGTTGCAAGAAGAGGTCAGTCATGTGGTGTGAAATCAATTACCAGTGGAGCCAGTAGCACCCACTGACACATATATGAATCTTTAAATATGATTCATAAGATGAGGACCATAACTGTTGCTTTATTATATGTGTCTGCATGTTTTTCTGTCATTACCAAAAATTAATTTTCTTCAGAACGTCAGTTCCATATTTAATTCAGGACGCAGACTACTGCGCGGCTTCTTAGAACAATGAAACAAAGAAGAGTATAGAGTAATTCCTTTCTAAAGGATGGTGCTGAAAATAGTACAGCTCCACTACCCTCCAGTCTCCTTCCAGAGCCTTCACTGTGGTTACTCTGTCATCTGGCAATACGAGCACGCATATAACGCAATTTTGTTGTCCGCACTAGTATTCTGTGACCTGGACAGAGCAAAGAACATTCTTATGGCCCTCCCGAGAAATGCGCTGAAGGGTAACGAGCATCTCTGCTTCTGGGAAAATTAGGTTAAAAGCGATAAATATTTATACCAACAACATGGGGCAATTTGTGAATTAGCTGCCATTATTAACTGATTTAACTTCTACCCACATACAGGGTCCAAACCATGATTTGTCACCAATTGTACCAACATCAAATACTGCCATTGCTGCTGTTTCAATTATTTTAAGTTGACTCTTCAATCTACAATGCTTCTAAAGTCAAAATCTAGAGCAGTAATTGAATAATTAAAGATGTAAAAATTAAATAACCAAATTTTTAATAAATATCACAAGTAACTCAACCTTTGTGTCCAGCTTTGAAGACTTTATTGCCAGTGAGCAAAATACAACAGGTCCTACAATCAGATCCCTGTTGTACTTCTTTAGCCTTTCATTGTGCCCAACATTTGATATGTACTTGAAAGTAAGGCATATACTGTTGAAAAAACCCAAATGAATTCCTTCATTTGTTTAAAGTATGTGGTCCTTTCCTATTGTACATTTCTGGTCAACTTGTTGAAGCACATTCCTTCTTGAGAAACCAACAGTTCCGCAACTAGTCAAGAAATTCCTTGGATTTTATGTAATCAGAAGGTTCATAACTGCATTTTAATATTCTACATTTTCTGTGCAACTACATTGTATTCACCAAGAATCAATACAAACTATTTGCACTGTGTTACCTGTTCCATTCCTGAGACAGTACAGTCCAGTACACGTACATCCCCCACCCATCCCATTTCTTAATGATCCATTTTAATAGCACAAACAATCATTCACCCCAAGAACCAGGGAGTGTGGTGAACAACAGGTTCATGACCAAGCACAGATATTGCCAAGGGTCCTAAAAAATGTAAGAGCAAGTGTTCACCAATGAGTACACTAACCTAGAGTATTAAAACAATTCAGCAAGAAGTCTGTGAAATGATTCCTCAAATAAGGTAAACCCTTACACTCAATAGTCTATTCCATCTTGTAATGCAATTCTACCACTTAGACAATAAAAAGTGTATACAACAAATAAAAGCATTTATTGGCAATATAACCTAAATACAATTCAGAATGAAAACTTTTGATTATAAATCTTTTAGGAGGTCTTGTTACTTCTTAATGTGAACAGGTTTTATGTGACTTTCAACCCTTGAAGCTAAGACAATTACATCATTCTGAAACATTGGGAACTATTAGTCAGTGATGATGCATCACATCCCAGAAGAAAGAAACCTCAATTTTTAGTTAACCTCATTACATTGGATATGATCACATACACTTCTTACTAAGAATACAAAATAATAAGAAAGTGAAAGAACATTACTAAGGTAACATATACATTCTGCTTTTCTATTGACAGTTTAAATTTTGTGCTGAAAATGGGCCATGAAATTTAACAAAATGAGTTTGTGACGGGAAAAAGGTTTGGAACAATCCAATTGCCTCATACAGTTCTTCAATACAATAGGTGTACAATAAAATTTCAATGCATCTGATAACTGTGTTAATAAATATTTTAATTATATTAACAATTCAAGTTTACTACTAAAATACCAAAAGCATTGATTACAGCAATAATACAATAATAATTTCAAGCAACTATTTAAAAATGTACAAAACATTGTGTCTTGTGGCTGATTCTAATTTCTGGGTTTAGTCATATCGCTGGTTCATATCCTTGTCACTGCTTCATATTAGTATTTTGTGTAGGATTACATATACGTATTCAGATCCTAAGCTCTTAACTGGATACTCAGTTTTAATCCATGATCCATCAATAACCCTTACAACTTGCTTTAACATTCCCTTATTTTCATGTTTCCTGTTCAAACTGCAGTGTTCAAAATGGTAAAGACTAGTTATCAATTCCAAAAATTACTCTCTCTTCTGGCCTTCCTCGTCACTTCTCAAACAACACCCTTCCAAAGACATACACATTTTTGTGCACACAATGCCCCAGAAAAGTACTTTTCTTTTAAGCTATTTTTTTTACAGAACACATTTTTCCAGGCAACAAGTATAAAATGTTTATGGATAATGCATATGTGTCTCAAACAGGACAAAAATGTTTTTTATACTGCAACTAAAAATTTGCATTAAACCAAAGCATTAGGTAAATACATTTCCTCAAATTTTTTTCCTAAAATCTGAAATTTTGTACAGTATCATATTTATGATTTACACTATTCAAAACAGAATTATCAAATACATTTACAGAGTACATTTCAAACAATGTTGTCCTCTTAAAAATACTGGCAAAATATGTAGGTAATGAAGGCTGCCCATTTTGAGGACTGCTGTAAATACAGGAGAATGTTTCTTACAGACTCTTTCCTCCAGCTTGTCAACTGATTATAGCTGTTTTGTACAAAGCAGCATCATTCTATGCTAGCATTCTCTCCTCTCTGAGTGCAGATCACTGATCTATGCACACAAGACTTTTAAACTCCTAAGCTGTTGGCCCAAGCTCACTAACCACTTACCAAGGTTTTTATGAAAATAACCTTACTGTTTCACACTTCAATCATTACCTTATGTTCCAAAAAAGGCCAGTGGTTATGTAGTCCACAAGAATGCAGAAGTCTTCTGACTAATAACAGACTAAATAAGTCACAATGCAACACACTCTGATGAAGGTTATTTCCATTTTCACCACACAATCTTTCACTTTGTTGGAAAATACTAAAAACATACTTCAAACTTAGCAGTAATAAACTCTTGTAATATCAACACCCAAGTGTTCATATTATTTAGACACCATCATGAATGGAAATGACAACAATGGGTTTCAATCGTTATCACATGATGCAAATAATACATAGTTTCATTGTGCAGAAAATGAAGGGCCATTCTTAACACTGAAAATTATTATTTTGTGCAGAAATAGAAGTAAACTAGGCAAACTATAGTTGTACTGTCTTATGTATTTTTGTTCTGAAATTGAAGAAATGGAAAACAGGAGTATATAAAATGTTACAAAACCAGGAATACTAAGCTTCCAAATTCTGTATAACTTCATAATGCCATTTTTATCATTAGAAACAGGTTTGTTACTGTACACAGCCAAAATTCATCAGTCCCACCACTATCTCCAAAAGGCAATGAGAAGAAGCGGCCGAGATCAATTTACTTGCTTAGATGACCATGGACCACTCTCCCGTTGATAACGTCGTAAGATTTTTTCAGACACAGGGTGTCTACGTTACACAAATTTCAGAAATAGTTAAATAATTAGTTTCCATAAATTATGGGCAAAATAAACCTGTCATGTAAAAATAATAAAATTTGTGTGTTACAACACAAATATTCTACCCACTAATTCATGTAGTAACTAGTAACCATGGCTTTAATAAAACAAGTTCCTCTTATTCTTCCTCTAAAAATACCATGGTCCCATTTGTAAACTAAACACGTAAATCATCACTGACACATTGTGAACTTATAATCACTTATATTGAATTTGAAATAAATTCAAATGGAACGGCAACTGTAAGAAAAATTAAGTGGAAGGACTTGTAGGGCTGCCAGTATGAATAGTACCTATTTAGTGATTTCATTATACTGTACTAAATCTGTCCCATAAGCAATAAGACCGAAAATATCACAATAAACACGTATGTAAAAATCAAGTTTTATAAATAGATTACCAAGTGTCTGATATACTCAACAGTAATTTGATATAATGTAAATAAGTCAAAGTATTTATATTAAGGCAGGCAGGCAACCCTACTGAAATTGTAATAATTGTGCTAAAAGGAAAAGTCCTTCCAATCTTTTGTTAACATGTACAAAATTTACAGTTTGTGTGTAGTAGACATTTCAAGATCTAACCAATATGAGTTAAACATTTTACTACAAATCACATTCATACAAATCTTGTAGGTGAACAAATAACTCTGCATGTTTAAAATTTATTCAACTAAATTGTTTTCTACTTTAAGTTCTAACATGATCACAATTTATACAAGAGTAAAAATGTCCTCAATATTACCCCACAATGCTGGGATGTCAAGTACAGAATACTCTGTGGTAATGAAAGAACTGCAACTGGAAAAGTGCACAACTTTCCAGTTGACATGGAAAAACAGAATCAATACCATTATCTACTAAGCAGTATGTTCCTTAAGTGGGATGATCTTTTCTTCTTCTGAGAGTACTTGTATTTCTTCATATTACTTATCAAGCAAGTGAGAAATGAATAAGAAGGAAGACCTATGGAGGTCACGGATCTGATGCAGCTAGCAGTTTATTTTTCGTGTGTCAGTCACAGTGTTTGATGTGCAGCAGTTGGTGCTTTCTATTATGTATTCAGCTGTAACTAGCAATAGACAAGCACAGTTGCTGCTTCAGTACTGACTTTAACTGCGTCTAGTAACATATTCATTTCATTCTGATTGCTTCATTAGCTCACCACACAGCAAGAGTTACTTTCATGTCATTGATGCAAATGTAATTTGAATAACTCTTTAGCTCTTCTTTAACTGAAGAACCCGTCTGTCCATATAGGGACTCTGAATGCATGAACTGAAAAAGAAATTGAAACACCTCTATATAAATAAGTAATAAAATAAAATGTTTTAGATAGAAAGGCAATATAATAGAGTTGCACCCCTTTCATGCCACCTTTACCATGAAATGAAAGCACCATGCAGGAAAATTTAATCATTGGCATATTAACTGCATTAACAGGGATCACTTGAGCAAAGAGTAATGTAGTTGGTATAAATACACAAAATTTCCACATGCCAGTTGTCCAGATTACAGGTTTGTACATAAATAGATGTACAATTCTGATAACCAATTAATGTGAGTCTGCAATGAGTAACACTCAAATGATCATGAAACAAACCTGAGTACAGCTGCATGGTAGAATCTGTATGTCCATTTCTGTGATTGTATTATAATTTATAATAATAAAATAAACCACATTAATCTTCATTAATAACTAAAGATTTACAAATAAGAACTACAAACCAATGACATACAATGACTCCATAGTCAAAATGTGAATTATATTTAAAGAATATCTTTGGAAATTAATGTGTGCATGATGTTAAAAAGTAAAAGTGTTGTAGTTCAAAGCTGATTACTGTTACAGTTTTATTGATTAAATACCAATCAGTAAGAACATCCTCGATAGGTGAACACATAAATCAGATGAGATACAAAAGAAAAATGTGTGTTTATTCGCCAAAAGGGCCTCATGAAGACATTAAAAACCTGATGTTCTCTTTCTGTACGAGTCTTCATTGATCTATCCAATGTGAAGCTCTCAACTCTCACTTACACTGACAATACTACAACCACACGCAAAAACTTAATGACAACACTGACAAAACAAATTCTTCATGGAAACCAATATAGCATCAACAGCAATGAAAAAAGTGTACTCCGTACTGAAGTATTTAAAATGATCAACAGCATTCTTTGAAGTTTATTAAGCTTGCCCAAAAGAGGAGAAATGAAATTGAAAATAGTGAAGTCTTCCACATCAAATTCTGACAAATTATGGGGACTGTCAATTGGCTACATGAAAACTCAGTCTTATTATCAACCAGAAAAGCTGAACAATAGAGTATTATGTGAAACGGGTGTGAGCTATACGAAGAAGTTCATGCATAACATTGGGTAAAAGTCTTTTTCAGCAAACTGTGTGGAGCAGATTATGGAATAAACAGAGAAGTCCATTTACTGCGTTAAGAAAGCTGGAATTTATTATGGGTCAACAAGTCTGAAAAACAGAATTATATCACAACATTTTGGAAATTCTCCAGTGATTAATTTTAAAAGAACATATCTCATGGTTTTGGCACTGACACTAAGTTACTGAGGGACTTGACTTCCACATAAGACATTCTGTTCTTACTTTGCGAAAAATGCTTAAAGTAGTCTTTAGTACCTTGCACACAGTTCATCAACTCATGAACTCATTAAAAACCATTCAAGTAGAAATACGTAAGCATATCAAAATATAATCAAAGTGTATGTTTCTTCTCTGCTCAACATATCAGACAGACAGGGCCTAAAATATGCATACGTGCCATAATTTATGTATTGCTTAAAATAAAAAGCTACAACAGGTAAAACAGCATCTTTTGGAATGAAATGCCATGAAGTCTGGTACAAATTTAAAGCAAATTTAATACTGTACATTTTTTGTGCAACTAGGTTACATATATAGTACTTAATACCAACTTTATGCACAAAGTTCTTATTTGTTAATTATTGCTCGGACACATTTTGGCCTCAGTTCTTGGCCATCTTGAAAGAGCTCGTAGTTTTTTGATGTGTGCAGTTTATGTCAGCTTATTTGGTAGCATTCTGCACACATGACTAATATTATAATTAAAATTAAAATATTAAAATACTTAAGATCAGTTTTTTCAATATAAAATTAGTTTATACAATATAACATTATTTTAAGTTGACACTGATACAATGTGCTGTGTCCAAACATCTGTGTTTAACTGGTCTTAAAATGAATAGTCCCAGAATCCCTGAATATGAATAATGAATTCTAAATGGAACTGTACTAATTAGAATTCATTATTCATACTCACAAATTCTGGTAATAACAGGTTAAACAAAGAAGTTTGGACATAACACATTACATCAGTGTCCACTTAAAATAATTTTATATTGTATAAACTAATTTTATATTGAAAGAACTGATCTTAAAGATTTTAATATTTTAACTTCAATTACAATTTTAACCCTACATGTAAACTGCTACCAAATAAGTTGACATGTAAGTTGCACACATTAAAAAAAAACCATGAGATCCATGAAGATGGCCAAGAACTGAGACTGCAACATGTCTAAGCAATAATTAACAAATAAAAACACTGGGCAACATGTTGGTATTAAGTGTTATACATAAATTTAATGTAATTGCAGAGGAACATGCTTTCTCCACCTTCAGTGTACAGGATTTTCATTATGAAGAAGGCAATGGGTTCCTCTGAAGCACTAGCAAATTTCAACCAGAGTACACAGTGAGATACAACACAGTGAGACACACCAAATAACACACATTTCATAGTCACGGCTGTGAGAACTTCAAATCACACAAGATTGTAATATTTTTTTTAGATTAACAGAGAAATAATAAACTACTTTAAAGGAAGGAAAGCAATAATATGGTATACTGCCCCCAATAAGTATCAGACTCACTTCATGCAAACATAACAACAGAAACAGAAAAATTCTTCCATGTAGAAGGCAAGTACTGAAACAAATCAAAATGTAGCTAATGCTGGTATCAGATTTCAAGCATACTGCAATGTACTTTTATTTGAACTCATGATGTGAAGAGTTTGGTAGAAATTGCATCTGGTCCCATATGCACTACAGAAGGTTTGTTTACCATTGCGATCATATCATGAATTCTCAGCTGTCATCATCACTGGAATATTCATATCTTTACAGAACATTTAAACATCCACTTCAGTAAAATTAATGTCTAAGATTTTGAAATCTACTAGACAGAGTACCTGGTTTTAAGAAATCTAATTATGGTTATCCTCAACAATTACACTCCCGCCTGCCTGAATTCAACACTGAACCAGGTGAACTGTAACATGTTTTCAAAGGTCCAGTTTGAAGAATCATCTCCTACAAGGCGATGAAACTTGCTGTTCCTGAGATGTATGGTTTCCTACCAAAATTTTGAATATATTTCTTACTTTTTTTCATGCATTCTTCATTCCTAACCTGTCATAACCTCTTTGATTAATTACATTAATATTCAAGGTACAAAATCAGCATTACATATTGTTTATTTCTGTGGACAGTTTATGTAATACTGAAACACCTGACCTACTTTTAACAAACACTTCATTATTGCATTATTTGCTGAAAAACTGGGCTAATAATCCTCATCCTTTATTTCTATTCCACATTCTAGATGCTGCATGTCAAATCCCTGAGCAAGTCACCGAGTTTCTGACTACAGGTCTGAAAATTCATCAGTTAATTTCTATGGCAATCACAAACTACTTACTACCACTCTTCAGAATATTAAAATTTAATCATCTCATCAACACTAACACATATCTGAAGCCACACATGAGGGATATCAACTTACACAACATGTGTCCAAGATTAGAATGAGATTACCACATTTGTGATACAAAACTGTCACAATGCCACAGAAATATAAGAGGGAACAGATTTCAAGCTCTACACATTATTCACCTTGTTACTAGACAGATATCAGCAATCAGTATCACACTATGGTCACTCCTAACCGCGGGAAGACCCAGTAACCATTGGATAAGAGGCTACCAGAACCAATGCAAATGAGGCAATGAGAAATAGTGTACTACTTTAATAAATGCATCATTAATAAATCTGCATTAAGATTCAAGGCAGGCTCTCACAAATACAATAATGAACCTTCAACTTTCATAAAAAGCAGATATTTTCTTGATTATCTGAGTAATTCTCAGTTTCTCAAGAAGATCACTCGAGTTACATATTATGTCACGCAACCCTGTTTAGTGTCACTCCAAGGGTATAAAATCATCCATGATTTATGTAATTTGTAAATTATATTACTATAATAGACCCATATTCTAATGGGGGTTATCATTTTCCATATTAAATCAAATGTTAAGTCTTAATTACCAATTGTATTAATAAATTCAGTTTAAAATTTCTTATCACACTAATGACTGTTACAAGTTGGTGGAAGTCAAAGTTCTTAATAATGCATGACATTTTTCATATAAAGTTTTAAGTGTAAGTTCAAACTGTACACAAATGACAGAAACAATTAGTAAACACTGCAGTGAATAAAATTAATTTTTTTAATTAGGGTGGCCACATTACTGCACAGCTTGAATGTCAAAACTGAGTTACTGTTGATCATGAAAGGTTTTCTTGTAAGGTAAAGGTCTTCTGATGGCCCTGTGCATACCATGAAGAGGCACATATGAGGGTGGAGGAGATCAGACACTTTCAGTGTGACCAGCTCACAAATATTCATTATGGCACTGTTGGTACGAGACTCAAGTTCAAGTGATAAAATAGAATCACCAAAGCTATTGATGAATTACAAGATTTTGTGTACAGAATTTGTAACAGCAATCTGAAACAAATGACAAGGTCAAGTGAGTCTTGTTTTAAGGAACAATGAACTAAGATCAGTTTTTGACAAACAAGAATTATTGTTTACTGGTTGGTGTTTGATGTCAGCTCCATTAAATTACATTGTAACATTTAAAAAATAACTACATGAAGAGGGCATTTAAATTACTCAATTAAGTAAAAAAATCACAGCTAATAAAATTAGACCAGTATTGAACCAATGACCTGACAGGTAAGTGTGCACAGAAGAAACTGGGTAATTTGAAATCGCATAATTCAAAGCCCAACACTTTGGATGCAAGCACTTCAAATTAACAGGGTTTTACCGTCAGTACACATACCATCATCATTCTGGATTTGCAGCAATGTCACCTTATTCTAAAAATATGATCATTTCATGTTAATCAAGTAATTGCTACTATTTACATCAACTTTCTGTAAACAATGCTTTTCCTTCAAGCCCTCTTTAGCCCTTGGTAGAGGTCATGTGCAGAATAATTTGTCAAATTATACATGAATAAACTACTACAAAACATGAATATTCTGTTTCTTCTTACCTCCTTGGAAATGACAATGTTTTGAAGTCTTGATATGAAGAAGTAAACAACTCGTCAACATTTTAAACTCTGCTGACTGAAACTTTACAGTAGTGCAAGTTTCCTGTGCTTTATCATCACACAGAAAGCTTGGAAGGCCCACCAGCTAGACTGTGTGTTGGCATGCATTGCCTACCCTTCCCAGGAACCAAACCCATCATTCAACACAAAGCCAAATACTTGACTGATTAAGCTACCCTGGTTCATGATATAATCCTGATGAAAGAAAGACACTTTGCTTGAATATTTAGATTCTTCAATGTGTGGCACTTAAAACAGCATTCTCTTGACACATTTTAAGGCAATAATGCACCAGAACCTAGCATAGAAAATATGGAAATGTGAGCAGAATGAAACAGAACTGATTCACTTGGTATTTTCTAAATATGAAATCTTTCTAACACCAGATGACTATACTCTTTTGGCACACCACATATAAACCAAGTAAATAAAACCTACTCTTGTAAATGTGGCCACCCTATCCAAAGAAAACAAAGAATAGATCAGTAACAAAACACATTCCAAAGGATTATCTGAACACTGGTTTAGCGGCAGTCTTCACACAACATGCCATATGAGGAGGCATCTAGCTTACCTATTCACTCAGTACAGGCAGTAGAGACCAAGAATGGGAAAAAAGAATTTCACATTAAAATGTTGCAGACAAAATCATATTAATCTGATATGGTAAAGTGAATGGTTGTAACCAAAGCTTACCTCACTGTTCTACAAATTAAAATAGAGTGAAAGCCCAACATAGCACAGTTTTTTGTGGACATAAAACAAAGGCTACAACTCATTTCTGTTCATACACTTATCATTTATTTATTTATTTAAGGTTGTCAGGAGGTCTCAGAATACAGGGCAAAATGCTAGGATAATTAGTGAGTGACAAATTGAGATTTAAGGTCTTCAGTCTTCTGGAATCTTGCACAGTGTCAAATGGTAGTTGGTAACAAGAGTATTCTTCAAGTAAAAACCCACTATAAAGCACCACTCATGCTTCTCATATGGATAAATGATTCTCCAGGCAGTGCCATGACACAGACAGCCAGCCGCCAGCTTCCAAATATGATGGCCCAGGTTCAATCCCAGGCCATCTACGTGGGATTTTTTGGTGGACAAGGTGGCACTGGGACAGGTTCTTCTCCAAGTACATTAGTTCTCCCCTGTCTCTATCATTACATGAATTTTCCATACTCATTTATTCATTTATTACTGAAACTAAATAATCTTAAAAACTGGCAGCACAGTTAACATACTTTTCTAAGAACAAAGGCACTTCATACAACACACGTGAACTGTCAATGCCGTATTCTACTGTTCCAGTTGTTTAACACTGCACTTAAAAGAAACAGACTTACAGCATGCTACTCATGACAGTGACACCTATTTTATATTTGTCATAACCACTAACTACAGAGCACTCTTCTTGCTTTGTCCAGTGCTTTAGTGCCATTCACTGTGTGAAAACAGTTCGCAAAGCCTTAGGTATCTCCACAGCTTAAACCAGCTTTCTGATAGTGTTCTCTAACTGAAATTATAGAATTTTAAAATACATGCCAAAAATTAATTTTGAAGGTTTGTATACTGTGAAGACATAAAATAATGTTTAACAATAAACATCAGTTCCACTTTTACTTCCTGTTTGTACTCTTAATGCCCAGAAACAATGGCCACACCATTCAGACAGCCCAAGATCACACACTCAACACAGCATACTTGTCATGTAACAGTGTTGCAACACAAACACTGTAAATTTTTCCATAAGAATATCTGGGAGTAGTAAAGCTTGCCTAACCCTTCAGTCTCCCTGTATGTGACAATAAAGAGAAATGTGGATGCAACAGTCACTTCAAATCATCACTCTGCAAATCAGCACACTGGGCTTAAACCTTCAACAGTGAGGTTTTAAAGAAGGAACTTTTTTTATTTAAAAGTAAGTAAGAAGAATGCCTTCTTCTCTGAAAAGAAAAAAGGATGAAAATCCAAATCTTTTAATAATTATTCTTACTGTACACATAATACAAATTTTGGGAATCACCAAATTGTTAAATTTTATGTTTTGTTGACCGTGCAACTCTGTATAATCTTGTAAATAAAACCAACTTGGTGCACAACTTTTTCTTAGTATCTTTATATTTATCAGTCTCCACATGTATCAGGCAATTATGGGCCTATCATCAAGAGAAACAACTGTGTTTATGCAACACTTGGTACTTGTTATTCTCAAACATGTGGATAGTTTTAAATTCCAAGAGCGTATATCATAAAATGAAGAGTGTTACTTACAGACTTGTGATAAAATCTCAATAAAATTCTAACGTAAATAATACTATCATTTGAATGACTTGTGTTAGGTGTGTATGTGTATTTATCACAAGTCTGTAAGTAACACTCTTTATTTTATGATATATGCTCTTGTAATTTTAAGCTGTCCACTTGTTTCAGAATAACAAGTACCAAATGTCGCATAAACACAGTTGTTTCTCTTGATGATAGGCTCATAGTTGCCTGAAACATGTGGAGACTGATAAATATAAGGATACTAAGAAAAAGTTGTGCACCAAGTTGGTTTCATTTACAAGATCACCAAATTGTTCTTAATTAAAATAATACAGTGTCAGCATTTCAGGAACAACAAATTAAATAATTCATACTTTTTTAGAGCACAAGATGTAAGCTGAGCTCTACATACCCAAGTCCAACATGTGTGTGTTATCTGATTGGGCTTTCACAGTAATACCTGCAGACTCATTAACATCATGCATATCAACTACTTTGATTTAAAGTGCAAAGGTTATTATGTACTATAATCTAGACTTCATGACGTTACCTAAGATATTCCTATACCTTTAGACATTTTGTACCTGCTTTTCACTTCTACTCTGTCTGTATAAATAATGAAAGCTGTTATTAATACTTACAGTTCAATGCTCTGAATAGTTGAATTTGTACAATTAGTGTCAACTTTAATGTGACAATGCTTGTGACACTTCAGCTCGCAATCCCGACATTCATAGCCTTGCTTCCCTAGTCGCCTTGCCACAGACTTGCTGCATACTTGGCATGTGATACCACTGCAACAGGTTTATATATAATACAGTATATACATGGCAGTTACAGAACCAATTCTCAGTCTTCACAATGCACATAATACAAATTAACAAAAAATATGGACCACAATTTTCAAATATAATTGTGAGCTGTTCATGACAATCATCTCTTGAGTAAAGACACACAAACCGTAATGTGCTTTTCTGAGCTGTGCAGTTGTTAATTTCAATCAACAACAAAGTCCTTGTGCTGTAGTTCTTATTTTAGACTAGTACAGTTCAGCCTGGTTTTTTCTGAAAATAAACTGTATTTAATCCAATTAATGTTGGCAGTATAGGAACATTAAGCCAAAAATTGACAACATGTTGCAAAAGACAAATACTGGGATAAGTAGCATGTAAAAGAGTCATTCATTGATATGACTGCTGTTTAAACCCAATGAAAAATAAGGATGTTTCACACACTTAAAATAGTGGCCGATAGATCACTTGATGGCGTAACATGCAAAAGTACCAGAGGATGACAGATTGACCACCTGGCACTGAGGGCTAAACAATACTTACTTACTTACTTACTCCATGGTGCAGAGTCCTTCTTGAGAAGCTAACTGGTTTGCATCTAGTCAAGAAATTCCCCGCATTTCATGGAACCCGAAGGTTCATTACCGCACTCAGAAGTGTCCGCCACCTATCTCTATCCTGGGCCCGCCCAATCCAGTCCATACACCCACTTCCTACCTCCTGGAGATCCATCATAATATTATCCACCCATCTACGCCTAGGTCTCCCCAGTGGTCTCCTTTCCTCCAGTTTCCCCACCAAGACCCTACACAACCCCCTCTCCTCACCCATACACGCCACATGCCCAGCCCATCTCATTCTTCTCAATTTTATCACCCGCACAATATTGGGTGAGGAGTACAAATCATTTAGCTCCTCGTTATGCAATCTCCTCCATTCCCCCGTTACCTCATCCCT
>Ga0123354_10004300_pt1 | contig 20139 bp, 17 predicted proteins | sample TergutLab28metaG_2_FD_97872 | JGI IMG/M metagenome (GOLD analysis project Ga0123354, IMG submission 97872) | Labiotermes labralis P4 segment gut microbial communities from Petit-Saut dam, French Guiana - Lab288 P4 | ecosystem: Host-associated > Arthropoda: Insects > Digestive system > Gut ...
GTACTCCTGATGATGGGTGCTGTGACACCCGAAACATGTAGAGTGACTTTGCAGTAAATAAATATCTGCATACTGTTGCATCTGGTTGGATTTTTATTAACATTGAATTGTGATGCACGGAAAACCATGAGTTTAAAATACTTGATCGACACTGAATGCAACAAAATAACCAGCGAGACTGAAGACAGCAAATAGGAGAATTTCAAGGGCCTGAAAAATAACCAACTGTACTCCATATGACTGTACCTTGGTTGCGAGTCAGAGTTGATGTCTGAGACGAGATGACAGTAGAGTCATCTGAACTCTCTTCCTTAACAGATGCCACTTGTTTGTTGAAAACTGATACTTCACTTCCTTGATTGTTGTTACTTCTTTCCTCATCTTGACAACTGACTGTGGATTGAGTTTCTTTTCCTATATCAGTATTGCCAACCAACAGCTGTGGGAGTGGCAATGCATCTGAGTTTGTGCCTGTCATGTCAGAAGGTGGCTGCATGAACCGGAAGCTCAAAATATTGTACCACTTAACAGAAACACTCTCAGGGCTGAAATCTGCCAAACTCACTTGAGCACAGCCCTGAAATAAAACACAATATACAAAATCATTAGTGCTGCCAGTTACTTTTCAGGCCCTGAAATTTCACAAAAATAAGAGAACTTGCACACTAAAACATACACTTTACATCCCCAAATAAAAGAAAAGAATTCCTAGTGCTCAAACTTAAACATGTCCTGAATGGGCACTTCCATGAAAATTAAAGACTGTGGAGGAGGGCTGTCTTATATTTGGGTGAATATGTAACTCTTCCTGACATCAGGATACAACAAAGAAGACAGAGAGAGCACGTAACTGAGACTGTTGCCAGTGCACAACTCTTGTGGGTAACTGTGGCATGCTAACTATAACATCCAGCCAAAGACATCACAAACATTACACCTTCCTTATTAGCATACAAGATACAAAATATATATAATAACAGTGGTAAAATATACGTTAATGGTCTATGTGTCAAATATCACTGAACCCTGCTATTGTGAAATGATAAGACATGCTCTTCTGCCAGCAACTTTTATAATAAAAGCTAGAACTCACCACACAATCTTCTCGCTGACTTGGATCAATACACCAAACATTAACTTGAAGAGTTTTGGTATATAATACGTTAAGGGGAACAGCTAGTGGGAAGTTGTCACCAAATGTTGGCTTTCGAAGATCCTCTACAGGTTTAGTGCAGCAAGCCATGTTGATGGGTGGAAGACTGGGCAACAGCGCTGTCTTGATGTACCTAAACATAAAAGGTTGCACTCAAAACAACATATACTGTCATGTTATTCACACACACACACACACAGATATATATATATATATATATATATATATATATGCATGTTAACTTCATCCAAAAAACTTTCTGTATATAGATTTCCTTCCTCCAACACTACTCCCACAACATCTCAGGTTCAGTTTTAGGGGTTCGTGTAAGATGACGTGAGAAGCAGCCAAGTATTTTTAATAAATATTCCGTTACAATTGCATGCCACAGTATACACAACCCCTACCTAACAAACTTGATGGAGCAGAGGCATTCTTTGCAACCTAATTGTTCTTTGGCATGTCATGAAATTTCCCACATCTTATGGAACGTGAAGGTTCATTACCGCCTTCACAAGAGCCCACCACTTGTGCCTACCCTCAGCCAAATTAATCCAATCCATGCCATCCTAACATATTTAAGATCCATTTTAATACAGGTCACGTCAATTTTCCATTTCTTTGGTCATTCCAAAGAACCCATCCTAGTACAAGGCCCTGTATAACATTTCAAAGCAATTCTTATGGTGAGGAGCCACTAGCACCTCACCCACCCTACAAGCTGGATGAGCAACCCAGTACACTGGTTGTCACAAGCACTACAAAATTCAACACATTTGGAGCTACCCTCCATATAAGGAGGCTGTCTCCTCCAACTACATGACAACATACCATGCCACAGTAACAAAGACCCACTTTAATAGGGACAGTCTGTAGAGGCACCATTAACAATAAGTGATCCCAATTCTGCAGAAGTACACATACACAGTCAACCACCACACCATGTACTTATAGGGAGAGTCACAACTCAGTACTCACACTTTGCAATTGTCTGGGATAAACAATGCTCCCAGATTACGTGCTCTTTCAATCCCAATGTGAAGCAAACTGTCACTAACAGAGTACCTGCAACAGATGACATGAGCCATGAGTACAGCGAATTTGTTCTACAACTCACCGGGCAGAAATGTCAATGGGTTATGCAGACAGCATTTAGGAAATTAGGTTTTTGTGGTGGTGTGTGTTCAGATTATGGTTTTCTGGGCTGGTACACTGTGCTGTCCCATCAGTTGCTCCCAGTATTTGGTGGAAGGTGAATGCAGCATGTCCCTGTGAAACCTTCATATCCAAAGGCAAGACCAGTGTTACAACAAAGACATACAGTAATCAACAACCAAGCTTACACCTAACATTAGACAAGTCATTAAATATACGTTTTTTAAGAGCCGCAATAAAGTCTGTATTCAGCTGATGGTCTGTCTTACAGCAAAAGTTTTCAACTATCACGTAAATGTTTCATTCACATGCTACTGAGACACAGCAACAGCGTTGAAATGTTACAGTCACAAACGTGTTCCCACCAATACTAAAATGTCACCAGATGCAGGTCACTCTCTCTCTTATTTCTTTGGGTTACAAATACCTACAAACTGATTTATCTATATGGTTAAACAGTACAACAGAATGTAATTCCTTCACAGGAATAACATGTAGAATCTACACAGACTAGTGTCTACATCACAACAATGTACAGAGGAGCACACCTGAGCTTAATTTGAACTTGCGCTGTTTCTAGATTCATATCCCCCAGGCCAGCTGCACTGTCACTTGCTAGGGATGACCGCTTCTTATTAGATGCCTCGAACACTCCAGAATCTCCGGCTACCGATTCGTCACTAACAGCCGCAGATACTGATCTTGTATTTGTTCCAGACGATGATGGCGTGGACAATGCTGCTACCTATGATAATTACATGCCTTTCACTGTTCCAGCAGTACATTAAGGTCAACATTTCAGTGCCACATACAGCAACAGTGCAGCACATCCCAATAAAACTGTTACCCACTTTCATGCATTAATGCTTGAAAATCAGTACTGTGTTAGGCAACTTGTATCAGCAACAAATATAGCATCATGAACTTGGCCCCTGAGGTAACATGGATTATTTCCTAGAGTTAAAATGTTGGGGGGGGGGGAATGTTTAATTATGCCACAGTAAAATGTTCTGTTCCTAACAGAAGACAAATATTATGGTGGTAACCAGCCACATTGAGTGCAACTTTAAACACAACGGCAGATCTCAGAGATGTCTTTGGCCATGTGTACAAAATATAGCAAACACAAAGATCAAAGAGAAACCTTTGGCCATGTGCACAAGATATAATATGGGTTCTTAACATTATGACAACAAATTCTTGTGTGATGTTAGACTGCAGTACAGTTAATTCAAATCCAGTGTCCTGTATGGCCTTAACTCAAGATCATTCCATATTCAAGAAAATACTGTATAAAAGAACAAATCTCTTCTATTAAAAATATTCAAAATACCATACGTATTAAACTTTTACCAAAGAACAGAACTGTTAACACTGGCCAAATTAGACTTAGATCAAACATACTAATACTGCAACCATATGCATGCTCCAATGCTTTGTAGTGCGGTAGTGTTAATATCATAAAACCAGTCAGTATGCTATTCATCATTTGGTAATGACCACAAATAATTTAGCAGAATACAATTTACGGTTAAGTGAAAACTGTCAAGACTGGTAGCTACTAATGATTGTGAAGGTCTCAGACATACCAGAACACTTTCTTTGCTGTTAACATGACGGATGACAAACTGTACAGCAAGCTGCAGAAGAAAATTGTGGATGGTTTCAACATACACACACCATCTCAGCATTACATGAATGAGATTACAAAACCACAGGCAACAGGATACGTAATTAATGAGATCTGACCATTCACATGACAGAGACTAACCTGAAGGAGTTCCACTGCATCATCCAGTACTGGAGGTGGGGTTTCTGAAATTGGAGAGAGTGGAGGGTCCGCCACTGCTGGCCTGCCAAGGCCTGATCCTTGGGACATATTGCCTCCTCTTATGAGTTCCAAGTAATCTACCAACACCATGTTTGGAGGAAGTGCTCGCTGACTCCTCGAGTTTCCTACCCCACTAACACACCCCGACACTACATAGTCATGTTGTTGTAACTGTGCAGTGATATGCTGCTGACTTAACCTCAGTTCTGCCAACTGATCTTCTAACTGTATCCTGTCCAAACACTGCTGGTTTTGTGTTACACTTGAAACCACTGATGCCACTAACTGCTGCTGTTGCCTCCTCTGTCTTTCAACTTGTTCATACGCTGGTGGTGGTCCAGCTATTCCTGAAGATGTAGCCAACAATGCTGAGTCATACAAGGGGGACACTGGGGGAGAGACAGAAGAAAGTGAGGAGCGGGGGGACAGAGACGGCAGGGAACGGCCAGAGGATGGAGAGGGAAGAAGATTCGAAGATTCACTGCTGCCACTTCGTAGCAAGCGTTCAACACGGCGATGCAGGTCCACCATATCAACAGGCTTCTCTGCAGTGACAGAGATATTGCTAAGACCAAGACACTGCGGTCCACCATAGATGTCAGTGAAACTTAGTCCAGAGCTAAGTGACCCTTTGCTGCTAGCTGTAGACAAGGATCCCAGGCTTGAACTTGAGCTCACTGACAGTGTACTTGCTGACAAAGTCTTCAGCTGAGACTCCAACTGTGTCATTGAGCGGAGGGCATCACGCAGTTGTTGAAGTAACAACTGCTTCTCTTCATGAAGCCGCAGCCTGCAAGCCATATAGATGATGAGTCTTGAACCACCATTTTCATAATAATGCTTTTACGAAGGAAAAAAAAAATTACACTCACCTGTCAGTGATAGCTCGATTAGACATTTCAAGTGCATTGTTGAGATCCTGTTCCAACCTTCTGATCTCCTGCTGAATGTCTTGCATTTCCTGTTGGCTCCGGGTCCTTGGGGTAATACTACGCAGCTCTCGCAGTAACTGTTCCTTTTCTTGGAAAAGGAGGAGCCTGGATGTACAGAGGTAAGGCACATAATTTGCTGCTCACAAGTAAATATAAATATCTTAAACATTATAATTTCTTGCCTTTTAAAATAAACATCAGGTGGAATCCAGAAATTCACAATTTCTTGTACAGCTCTCGCAGCCAGTCACACCTATACCTGTACACTTAAACACAAGTCTGTTATCGAAACAACATTCATTACCTTCATATTTGTAAGGCAGTGAATACTGTTTTATGTGTGACCATTTAAGTAACTCCATTCTGAAGGTAAAAATGACCATACGGATTTTTGGTACTGAACAGTCCGGTACAGAGGGGTCCCTGCTGTGGTCAATGTGAACCACAAAAATGCCACTTAGAGCAAATCATCTCTAAGTAGGAAATTTCCACCCATCCGAAATAACGCAGACATGGATTAATGAGGACCGGTTTGGTGTGTAAAACTTTTATGACAAGCAGGAGGGTGGGTGCCCATGGCACATGCATTACAGATTGAAACCATTTTCGGCAGGAAAATTCATGGTTCATATGTGATCTCTTAAGATGCACAGAATTTTTATGCGTAACTGCTCAAAAATCTGACCCTGGCCTATACATGGAAATGGATGCTGCAGATGACAGGAACAACCAGCACAACAAAAGATCCACCCACTTCACCTTCACGTGAGAATCTGATACCGAAGCCAGCAGCTTGACAGATTATATCCATCCTCAAGCAGATCTCTGAAGCAGGACACAAGCAACTGTGTTAAAGGTTACACTAACAAGAATTTTAGTTCAGTGCTGCAGTGAGTCAAACCTCTGAAGTAGTTAGATACTGAGCTCACACAACTTTGGATAATTCCAAACAGTAGCACACACACCCCCTTCCACCATTTTGTTCTTCACACAAAGACTGCATATATGGGAGGATGTGTCCAAACCAGCCCTCTGTGTGAGAGAATGTTTCATTTCCACAACAAGAAGTTTTTTTGTACTGGGAATTTGACGTTCAGGTGATCATGCATTGTGATAAATTCTTATAATAAAACCAACTAGATGCACTAATTTCTCAAATTTATTTTTGGAATGAACTCCAACAGGCAGAGTTTTTCTTGAGAAGCTAAAGAGTTCCTCAGCTCTGCAGGAAATTCCCAACATTTCATGAAAGCCACAGATTCAGGGCACTGTTCCCAAGAGCCTGCCCCTTGTCCCCTTCCTTTGCCAGATTAACAGCGTATACCACACTCACATCATATACGGTACCGACATACACTTTAACCAACCTGTCCTTATCTGACTCTGCTTGTCCTGGTGTCACTTTCTCTTCTAAGTCTGCCAGCTGTTGTTGGATCATCTGAATTCTTTTCCTTGCTTCGTCATACTGAAGCCTCATCCGAGCCATTTCTGCTAGCCGTGTACCAATCGGAACCAGCTTGAACAAAATATTTTATATTATATTTGATTACATAAAATACCTGCCGACACAGAATACATATTTTTGTGCAAATCAAAACATACCTCTCCTGACAGGTCAGTCTGTGATGCTGTACTAAGTTTTTCCTGAGGAAGACTGAGTGTGGAGACATCTGGTGAGCTTTCACAGAGCTGCAACCTTGTTAGATCATCCTTCAGTTTTGCTAGCGACTGCATTAGCTCTGCCTTTTCCTTCTCACCCGATGACAGGGATTTCTGAATGTTACGAAGCTCAGTCATGATGGCCTGTGCTTCTGTGATGTTGTAACAGCCACCTTGGTGTGCACTCAGCTTCTGTTCCACCCTGTATATGGTTTGTGATATTACACACTGCATACAATAATATGAATGGCATTTTGCCTACCATTACTAATTTGCTTTAAAATAGCTATCTACTGCTTAGGAAGTTGGGAATTTCTTATGATTGCTACTTCCTAGAATGCAATACCAGCAGTTTAGTAAAGGGGTACAAACAATACAAACATTGAAGAGGAACCTCCAACCACCATCTTGCGTTTTCTGCCCTAGGGACAAGAACAGTAGGTCTTCATACCTACAAACTGAACTGGACAGAGTTTTATCCTAAGGCCACAGTCCTAATATTGCTGCTTCCATCATTACAGTAGATCAGAGCCATTCATGAACAATGAAGATGTGAACAGTAAACTCTTCTGAATCAACACACACCAGACTACACAGTGTGTTGTCCCAGATGACAATTTTCACAGCCACTGCCATGACAGCCTCAAACACCAGAAAATTGCTTTGTTCTAACCTATTGCACCTTGAATCTCAGTAATTACCACTGCAGAATCTGATGTGTTACCACACACACACACGCCACAATGAAAGACAAGTATTAGTGTTTTACATCATATAAAAATTCAATTTTGTACCCAACTTACAGTCAGTTCAAATTTCATTGTAGACATACAGCTTAAAGGCTATATATGAATCACATTTAACTCAACTGTCTGAATCAAGAAGGCCAATGTCATTTGGTTCCTCCAGAATGAATATGGTAATTCCACATAAATAACGCAAAGGCTTGTCAATACTCACGATGCTAGTGTATCAACACCTCGTTGTGTACAGCTCATCTCAGCCCGGATTTGCTCCAATTCTCGTTTGAGCCGAGACACCCGATTCCGAGCCAGAGCCACATCTGATTTGAGAAGGTCTGGATCATACTTGGTGCTGACACTGCTTGAGCTCGAACACACTACAAAGCACAAGAAACCAAAAGAAACTCCTGAATCAACATGAAAAACAACCACGCTTATTTCAATAGAGTAATGTTTGAAAATAAGTACACAAATTTCACAAGGAGATGTTTGTAATGCTGTATGCTACTTCAGGTGCCCCCACCCCCTCCACATTTCACTGCTGTGAGTGGTTCCTAATATTGCAGAGGAAACTACTACTTCCATCTTTACTTCAACCCTGAAAATGAAGGCAGCATGTTCCTCCGAAATATCACCAGCCATCCACTGCTGTATGCAGCATTACAACCCAGATAACAATCCATACCTTCATTACCATAAAAATCTTGAATGTCAAATCCTTTTAATTGTTATGCAGCATGACAACATATCTGGGCTGTAATTATAATGGCAAATACACTGCCACTCACTTAGCATACTATAATTTACAGGCTGTCAACTGGTGCCTTCTCATCTTGGAGGCAAGGGTGTAACCCCAGGATAGTCCACCTAGGATTTATGTTGTACAAACTGACATTGGAACACTTTTTTCTCTGAACACCTCAGTTTTTCCACTGGAACCATTCCACGAATGCTCCACATTCACTTTCATTTACCTACCAACAACACTATAGAGTCTACATGCAACTGGAATCACTAATACATCACTAAAAATTCTCCTTGTTGCCATCAATTACTACAAGGAGTTGAAGAATTTATTGAAGTAAAATATGTTTTGTCTAAATCAGAACTGAGAAAAGCCAAATTACTCAAGGTATTGCCTCTCAGTTGTCTACATAAACACTCCGTGTCTTCGCAAGCTTATACAGAATGTTTAAACAGTTTTAGTTTTTAAAGTGGTTAACAGATAAGTCAAGTATTTGGCATTCAAATGCTGATAATATCATATCAAGCCCCCAGTAATACTGATCACATACTCCAAAGCCATATGTAGGAATTCATCCAAAGATTGTACTCCTACCATTCTATATACCACAAAACAGGATTACTAAACTCTTCACATTATGTGATGTACAAATGTATGTGCACAAGCACAGTAACAACGGTAACAACACGTAAGGCCAGTGGGGAGAAAAAACATGCTGCTGCCGCTCACTTCTACTTACATACAATCCATTACACAGAGCACTTAAGTGAAGAGAAATGAATATGGAAAGTGTTACAGTGTAACAATTTTCCTCATGATTTAGAAAATGCTTCCACTCAAAAAATTAAGGCTCCACTTGTGACCTAAAAATTTAACAAATTACTTTCATGTCAGCAATTATAGCAATTACAGCAAACCAAATATTAAGTTTCTATTTTAAGTTCTGCTGATATACAAGAAGTAGTTTCAAAATAAAATTCATATATTTATTATCAACTAACTGCACTAGTTCACACATACAAGACTGTTACTCTGTTGTGTTTCAGTTATTCTCAATAGCTGACACATGTCGGAGTCTTGTATATGTAAACTAGAGCAATTAGTTGGTAATAAATACATATATACTGTATTTACTCAAATGCAAGACAAGGTTTTCCCCCTTAAATTTGGCATTTAAATGTGTGGGGTCATCTTAAACTTGCATACAAAGCACCCAATTGGATCACTCTGAACGGCACCATGCAGAGCCAAACCAAGACGTGCCTCGCCAGATCATGTGAGATGTGTGCTCTTCTGCAATATTATGCAGTGTACAGCAGTAAATCTGCACCGAAGTTTTGGGACATCCTATCAGTCCCAGCTTCAAGGGTTGATACAATTTTTTTTTTGACTTTGTCCATTGCCTAATTTCTTAAAGATGCACAACATTTCAGAAGCCAACTCTGTTTCCACTTAGAGGCAAAGAAGCACCTAACCTGGTGGACCCCTCACAATGAGCTATTCTCAGTCATTTGGCACCAAAGAAACAGTAACTTTTTAACATATGCACTGAGAACAGGGTAATAACAGGCAAATGGCTACTGAAAAATTAAAAATTATCTACAAAACTCAAATATAAAACCTGTACCAACCCACAACAGCCATGACCTCAGACTGATCTGACCACAGACAAAAGACACAGAAATCCAGAACACATGTATTTAAGTTCTTAACACCAATAACACCTGTGGAGAAAATTGTGAATCTTCATGGGTTCAAGTAAGTTTATAAACCAACAAATATACATGTATCATTTAGTCAGTGTGGATCACAACAGCATGGCAATACATCTCACCAGAAATGACTGAACAGTTTTAAGAATTGCTGTACATGCAGTGCAGTGGATGACACTGACGACGACGTTGATGATGAAGATATGTTGGCTGAACGGCAGTGAGGAGGATGGGATGTTAGGAGTGAGTGTGAGGATGATCAAGGCACTGACTGTGAGGATGGAGACAGTGACACTGATCGGAAAACGTAGATAGAATACGACGTGTTGTGTAATTAAGTGTATGACATTAACAGTAAAATATCTTTTCTTAGCACACATTTTATTTCTGGGGGGTCATCTTGGACTTGGACAAATACGTTTTTCTTTGGCAGACGTGTGTTTTTCAGGAGTTGTTTTAGATTTGAATCATCTCTCATGTGGCTAAATACTGGAAGTACTGCACGTCTATTGCACGGAAATTAATAGTATCTAGTTTACAGACATTCCCCATGCCTCTTCTGAAGTTACAAATACTCAGTCTGATTAGCAGTAACAATTAAGAAACTGTACTGAATGGACAATAGATTCCACGAAATCTCTAATTTAACAACACACAGCATAAAACAGCTGAAGACTTTATTGATGATGTACTTACAACTCGTCCTGGAAGTGTTGAGTGTTGTTAGTGCATTGTGGAGGTGATTGTACTCATCTTGTGCCAAGTACAACCTCTGCTGCTTCACATCGTATATTTCTTTCTTTGCCTGTAACAAAAAGACATATTTTACTGCACCTACAGGACACGTAAGTTACGCGAAGTGTAGTACACCTAACCTGAGGAATGAGGCAGACTTTTCCTCCAAAACATGTCACCACCTACACGAGAATGTGGTGTCATTGTCCACATGGCCACAACCAAATCTCTTACTTCCACAAGAAAACAATGTCATATCGATTTGTACCATAAATTTTTATGGGAACTGAAAACTATCTGGGCTAGAAACATAACTAAACACTTTTAAATCCTATATATGATTATCTACATACAAGGTAAACACTGCTATAAACATCTATCACAGCTACCAACATAGTGAGCTGTGAATTTAACATGTTCTTTGTATAATTTAAGAACTACATACTTCATTAACGATGGCCAATGATGTACGCCTTGGGCAAGTTTCTCGGAATATGAATACATTTTATGACAACAAACTCTTTCCCGTTACAATAAACCTATCAACTTTTTTTATGGAACACACCAAACATCACAGCCAAAAAATTGCTGCTCTCTACTGGAAAGATCTTGGGTTCAAACCCCAATGCAGACTCTCCTTAGTGATGTTACTTGTTTTACATGTTATCTGCAGGCACACGCAAGTATGGTACCTCAAAGTAGGTCACAAGCCCTTCAACACCCTTTTCATTACCCATAATCAGTCTATCATTCTCAGCTACTAGCAATTTCATTAAATGAACCACAGTTTATTAAATTTTATAAAAAAAAAACCTGATGAGAAGGTACCAGATGACAGACTGCACATGCAAAGATTCATTAAATTAATTTTAAGAAATACACTGTCTCTCTGAAAATTCACAGTACAAAATTTCAGCAGTTGAGTAACTATGAAATTACTCTGCCAGAAGGTGATTCGTTCATGTGTCCATCACTTGAGTGAATGACCAACTGCAAAATTGTTTCAAACACTACTCTCACATAGAAACCCATACATTTGTGACCTGCTCTAACAAGACCATTCAGAAATTCGATGCCACATGTTGTTCATAATATGAAATTACAATAATGGCAGCCAAGTGGGCAGCAAACATGCAACAGCTATAAAATATCAACATCTGGGATACCTATATCAACCTTTCATTTAAAAAAATTTTCATCTAGTCAAAAAATTGCCACAAATTACGCTGACGTCACGAATGTATACATAACTAACTCTCTTACCAGTAAACTGCCAGAATTAAGTGTACTGCCCGAAATTACCGGCTCTGTGACTCGACGCATAAGAATTACAATGAAACTGATTCCATGGGGCAGAATGCTTTTTGAGGAGCTGATGGTTAGTCAGCCGGTCAAGAAAAACTCCCCCTTCGTAACTTTTACCGAACTCGAAGGCCGTACCCCTGTCTTCAGCCAGATTAATCCTCTCTACACCTTATTTTATTAAATTTCGTTTTAATATTATCCTCCATCTACGTTAAGGCTTCCAAGTGGTATACTGCCTTCAAGTTCGTGTCCTTTCTCCCACGCGTACTGTATGGACCTCACCCAGCCCATAACCGCCACAACTCACCACAAAACTCGGAACTGTCAAAACTCCTTGCTAATGCCGGAATTATTATAACTTAAACTTCTAATTTAAAAGGGGCCTCACAATTTCAAGATTCAGCAACAGTTCTTTGTTATGACAGGTTCTCGTTCCAAAGTGCCAATACGCAGGGTAACCGACGTCCGATGTCGACAGCACGGTTAGATCAGCGATGTCTTCCGAAGAGCGGCATTGTGGCTGATAGCCAAAATGTGGATATGCTGCATAATACAGCGTGTGATGTGGCGAATGGATTTCATACGATGGGACAGAACGAAAACATGCCGACGGTGGTGCAGATGCAGTTCCGAATGCGGGTGATCCCATCATAACCGCAGCCTCGTCACGGCACTCCGTAGCAAACATCGCCAGCACATCGCACGCGTCTCTCGCCACTCAACTACAGTTTCCAACTGTCTGCAGGCTGCCTCGCTGGTCGCTGCTTCGGGGGTTGGGCCTTCCTAATGGGTTGCCGCCCGTGGTTCCCGAGGATGGAATCACAGAGGCTTTATACAAGCTGACTGAAGAGAGAGGAGGGTTATCCGAGAGTACTGTTGTTCATAATCCTACAGGTCTACTGACCTTGCTGACGAATCATTGGGGGGGGGGGGATTTTTAGGGGAACTGCTTTACCCCCCCGCCTTTCGAAAATCGTAAAATTCTGGATACCACAGTCGGGCGTGACTTACGTCTTGACGTAGTCAGGAGCGTGACAATGATACCAGCTGGGCGATCCGGGGCTCGAATTCGGGCAACGGCAACACATTTTTCTCCCCTCCAAACCGTCCATACCGGCTTTGGGGCCCACCCACTTTTCTCTCCAATGGGTACCGGGGTTCTTTGCGGAGGTAAAGCGGCCAAGGCGCGAAGTTGACCACTCGACGCCACCAGTCCCCGTGTGCAGCTATGCCTCTGTTCCCCCTACATGCTTTCACGGCGTCGAGAGGGAAAACGTAACATTTCGTGTACGGCGAAACGCTTTATAAGCTGGCCAAGCACCGTAATTTCTGAGCACACTGCTGCCTCCATCTAACCTTCAAGTGACGACGGGTGCCACCTTCTTACGCGTGACTGAACAGTACCTAAATGTTTACGACACTTGTCTTTTGGAAGCCAAGTGCTAGTTTAGCATTATATAATATCACTACAATGTTAATGCACTTTAAGAATGATGACTGTGTGAACAGTAAACAAAAAATACATTCAAAATCAATATATTAAAAACCCAGTAAAGTAATTAAGCGCGGTTTCATGCCACCGCCATGACACCCAAAACACTTACTTTACTTACTTACTTACTTATTTACTCCATGGAGCGGAGTCCTTCTTGAGAAGCTAACCGGTTTGCAGCTAGTCAAGAAATTCCCCGCATTTTATATGGAACCTGAAGTTCATTACCGCATTCACAAGTGCCCGCCACCTGTCCCTATCCTGAGCCAGCTCGATCCAGTCCATACCCCCACATCCCACTTCCGGAAGACCCATCTTCATATTACCCTCCCATCTGCGCCTAGTGAGGATAATATTAAGATGGATCTGCAGGAAGTGAGATGTGGGGGGTATGGACTGGATCGAGCTAACACGCTAGATTTCAATTTCCCACCAACGTAACCCAATGTGTACACTTAACAATTCGGTCCCCCCCCCCCGGTAGTGGCATAGCTAGGATTTCTGACGCCCAGAGCCAGAAATCAAAATGTCCATCCCTGACAGAAATTACGAATTGTATAAAAATCACTATTATTTATTTAAGTCCCTTTTGTCTTCAATAATTTAGAACTCTCTGAGCGCAGAAAATCCATCCCCCCCCCACCCCCCACACATAAAATATTAATTTTTGCCTTTTGGACTCTGCTGCCCTGGACGGCCACTCCACTCGTCCCACCCCTGTCCAGATGTTCTCATTCAGTAAGGGAACGCAATGCAAAATCTTAACACCAAAGTTTCACTGTGGTATCACCGCTCTTAACCGTACACCAACTTGGTAAGAAACTGCAAGTTTTTAGGTTTTCGCAGCGGTGTAGTTGAGAACTCCGTTCTTGTGGGATATGATGCTACGAAAACGGGTAATCGGACTAGACTTTTCGAGGCAAAGTAATGTCCTCTTCGTCTGTGATCTACTGACCCTTAAAGGTGAGGGTACTATAATGTCTCGAAACGTCGGGATTACGCGATGACGTACCATTATTTCGCAAAACAACAGAATCCTGAAGACAGGAAACGCACCGCGCGTGGTGTAAAGAGTCGGTCACTCCAAAGGTCTTCCCATTCCTACATGACAGCATACAAATTCCTTTCGTTTGTGTTACAGTTTTCCGCACAAACTTAGATTTTTCGCTCCAAATTAATAATGCGTCAAATTTTGTCGAGATGCGCGGACAAGCGTGACGTACACCTTCGCGCAAACTGTCCGTTAATATCCAGTTTCTTGAAATTTCACGCCGGGAGGCAGGCTGATTGTCAGAAGGCAATGTCGAAGCTAACACACACGTTGCTGCAACCTTTTGTTTCCAGCGAGCACAAAGCGGCCGATTCAAAGTAAAGGCGGTGTCTACGTACGGCAGCATTTACATTAAGGGTGTGAAGGTGCAGCTCGGCTCTGGGCAGGTAATACTTCCAGGCTCTGGCCGCTTTACACCCAAGGTAAGATTCCCCGTATCATTAAAGAGCACTGTAGGTAGGTGCTGAAGAGCTCAAAAACCAAAAGCCCCTGCCAGGAATCGAATACCGCCTGCCGTATTATCAGTATTCAGTCCTGTAATTGCTGAACTCCGTCACACATTCGTAACCAAGTTGGAACCAACGGCCACAACCCATTCCTTTCAGATCCAGTTTAATATTATACTCATACCCAGACCCAGATCTCCAAAACGGTATTTTCCCTTACAATTTTCTGATTTAAACCGTAAATGTTAATCTCTTTAATGTGCAATCCTTCCCACCGCCTATTACTTACTTACTCACTTCATGTAGCAGAGCCGTTCTCGAGAAGCTAAGCGGTTTTCAGCTAGTCAAGAAATTCCCCGGTTTTTATGAAACCCAAACGTTCATTACCGCATTCACAACAGCCCGCCACCTGTCCCTATCCTGAGCCAGCTCGATCCAGTACATGACCTCACATCCCAGTACCTGAAGATCCATCTAAATATTACCGTCCCATCTACGCCTAGGTCTTCCAAGTGCCTCTTTCCCTCAGGTTTCCAAACCAAAATCCAGTATACACCTCTCCTCTACCCATACGTGCAACATGCCCCGCCCATCTCACTCTTCTCGATTTGATCATCTGACCAATATTGGGTGGGGAGTGGAGATCATTAAGCTCCTCATTATGTAGCTCCATTCCCCTGTCACCTCGACCCTCTTAGGCCAAAATATTCTCCTCAGCACCCAATTCTCAAACACCCTCAGCCTATGTTCCTCCCTCAATGTGATAGACCAAGTTTCACACACAGGCAGAATTATAGTTCTTCGTATCTTAACCTTCGTATTTTTGGATAGCAAACTGGAATACAAAAGATTCTGTACCGAGTAACAGCAAGCACCGGGGATTGCACAATTCAGCCGCTATATTTCGCTTTCAACGGCGAACCAAAATTCAGTTTCTTCAAATATTACGTTACGTCACTGCGTTACTGCCTCAGTACATTCCGCCGAGGCTCCTGTGTTTACAAGTGAAGAAGAAGTTGATGCGGTCTGAGAGAGAAGCGAGCGCAGTCAAGACCACAACAATTTTCACTACGTGGCCCAACCCAAACTCAGACCAAATTCCTGCAAGGTCGTTCCCTCAAGGTCGATTGACCCAGAGTCGAGTCGGCGCTGTAAGAGCTAACCTTCAGATGCCTTCTGTCCGTCTGTATGTTCGGACCGGCCGTCATTTTACGGCGACTGCACAAAATATTATGGGATTCCTGGCGTGCTTCCTTACCACCCGCTTGTGCAGGCTTTTTATACGGCTTCAGACCCCCCGTTAGGCCCATCACAAAAATTAGTGACACTCTTCATTTGGGAACTTCTATTGCCGGCGTGTCCCCGGGGTTCATGCCCTTACTTACGAAAGTATGCGAGGATGGGTGGAAGCGAAGAAAAAAAATGGAAGCATATGAGAATACGGTTCACACAATGCAGGTGTTGCCAACAATAGTGACAAACTCCACTAAGTAGAGTCCTTGCTGGGACAGCAGCAGTCTTTCAGTTATGCAAACCGAGGGGTTCACGAGAAACCCCGAGACCGAACCCTCTCCGGAGCCAGATGAAGCCACTCCAGACTGTCGTTTCCTATTTCGTCAGCCACATTTTAATGTCCGAGGAAGTGTTCATGCGTCTAAAATTATAGGTTTTACGCAGAGTTGTTGGCCCCGTGCTCAACATACCCTCCCCCCTCCCCCCCCAAAAAAAAAACTGCATGCCATTGCCTCAATCGACCACTCGACGACGCAAGAAGCCGTGATGACGAGGGTCCCGACTTATGCTCCGTACATTCTTAACCCTTTACATGCAGCCTAGTAGTTACTTTATGTGATACCGGGCTTAATATTCCCAAATTCCACTTCCTGCCCATACATTGCATTTAAGTGTTTTATTGGGCGGGTTCGCAAAACTGAGAAAGCCGACTATTAGCTTCGTCGTGTTCATCTGTTTGGCCGCCCGCAAAGAATAATTTGGCTCCCACTGGACAGATTTTCACGAAATTTGATATTTGAGTATTATTCGAACATCGGCCGAGAAAATTCAAATTTAAGTAAAATCTGACAAACATAACTGGTACTGTACATGGAGACCAATAGGCACTGTTGATCGTAACTGGTACTGTACATGGAGACCAATTAGCACTGTTGATCATATCTCGCTCAATTCTTCATAGAATGAGAAATGTTTTAGGAAACGGTTTAAAGAAAAAAGAAACACGTTTTTTTTATTCAAAAAACCCCCCCCCCCGAAAATCGTACCGTTCATAAGATTACGTGGAAAAATATTATAGAGCCCGAGAGGCCACGGATGACATGCGCATTGCAAGCTGGATACCTCGGGCAACACACACACACACTCAGAATATGTAATACTTATTGCTTGTCCACTGTAACAATGTTTCCACGAAAACACCGCAATGTTACATTATACGCACACAGCCTGCCTCGAATGAATGAATGACAAGTATTACTTCCCCGCACAACATTAACCGACTGGTCGTCATAACCGAGGTGTTTATGCGCGGTACGAACTGAATTCTGATATATATATATATATATATATATATATATATATATATACATACACACACACACACACACACATACACATATCAGACAAATCTTAGCCTTTAATAGCCGTGACATTGTTCAGGCGGTTAGTCTTCGGGCAAACACCGCGGAGACCCAGGTTCAATCCCAGGTCAGTCCATGTGAGATATGTGGTGGTCAAAGTAGGATTAGGACTTGTTTTTCTTCGAGCACTTCGGTTTCCTCCTATCAGAGTCATTCCACCAATGCTCCATATTTATCTGCATCTAAATGCTGGTCTTTAACAGAACGAAATACGTGCAGAGTCTGGGGAACCTTCCAACAAGCAATGCTCTTTCGGGAAGTCGTGCAGCAATGGACACAAAATTACTCTCATTTACCCTTCAAAGGGCCAATCTCCAGCGCAGGATCTGACCCCTGTCATCGCCCTAGCAAGCCTCCTGCAGTTGGCAATCGAAAGATGTAAATGAAACCTGCGAGCAACGGAAGTTGTATATTGCACTAAGTGTACGAATTGGTCCACATCGTGCACATCGCAGTGCAGACCGCCGTGTGCGAATAACTCGACGGAATTTAATATGATAGAAGGAGCCGGCAGGAAGTGGAGTGCGTAACTGTCCGATAACAACTCTACAGCACCGAGGCAACCGCATCTGACTGCAATTTGACGCACTGATAATATTAGGCCACAGGATTTATGGCCGGGGTTCACCAGGGTCCGACTGTGCGTGGCCACGGGTACGACCAATTGACCATGGAGACTATCATTTTCAAAGATCACAAAAAAAAAACCTCGACCAATAAGGCCAAAATTCTGACTACCTTAAAAAGACAGGTGTCGCCCTATGTGGCACCTTATTTCACGCTAGAACCGTCTGCAATTTGTCCGGACTGCGACGTCTCGTGTAAATGTCAACTCACACGGTGACTATGTCCCCAGAAGACTTATCTTCTATAACGGTCCACCCGCTTCCTGTGATGTAGGAACTGAGTATCTGAACGATGAGTAATTCATTTCAGACTTCAAACAGTTAAACGTTCAGTAAAATAATTACAGGCATACTGTGTGTTCCTTAGTCCTGACCTCTTCTACCTACTGCTTGCAGTTGTAGGGGAATACACCTTATCACAGTCAGTGACACACAAAAACATGCACTCGGTAGGACTCCCCTGGAGGAGGGATCAGCCCGTCGCAGAGGCCTCTACCTACACAACATGCATTCACAAGAGAAAAACATCAATGCAGCCGGCAAGGTTCGAACCCGAAACCCCAGCAAGCTAGTGGGCCGCAGACCCACGCCTCAGACCACACGGCCACCGGGATCGGCCTGTGCATTATTATGATATTATGACTAATAAATGCTAATACTCTGACACTATCTCACAACAGTATCATCACCATCAGGCTCGGTTGTTAGTTTGTGGTCTCTCAGTGTAATTCGCATAAGTGTCACAGAAAAGAGCTATGATGCTGCAAAACCCGAATAAAACGCTCACAAATGTACGGACTTCTCAAAACAGTTTATTGATATAAGGACTCCCTCTATTTGCGCACATCCGAAGTCGTCGAATGGAAGAGGCGCAACAGGCAACGTTTAACTTCTGGGCACTTTCATTACGAATTCTGCATACGTCCCCTCCCCTTCTTCGTCTACCCATTTATATTACTGGAAACCTGTTATTAATATTTTTCCCTCCGTCTCAAGGAAATTACCAAGGCGTTGCGTTTCACCGTTGTCCTGGGGCAGTAAGTTTTTCCAACATCGCGTTATTCCATATGAAGATTAGGCAAACCATGGCTACTATACAAGCGGCAAGTCGAATGGTAAGATACGACGAATTCTGGGGGGTTACCACAAGCACTGACAAATTGCTCACCTCCTATTCAAATCGCATGCTGCTCTTCACCAAGTACCGAAGCCGGCAAAAACCTGTATCAAGACAGTGGCTTTATGTAAGACCGGGGTGCGATCCCCGGCAAAGCACATATTTTTCTGCTGGCCATCACAGATCAACTCTGCACCCCATCCAGCCACCGTCCAACATGTAAGGTACTCTTTCATGGGATAAAGCGATAGAAACATGAAGCTAAACACATTCGTCTACTGCCGAGGTTAAGCCCATACGGAGCTATACCTCCACCCCCCCATGCCTTGACGAGGAAGTGCCTAATTAACACGGTTAACTTTCAGCGCCGTCTCCTTCGCCAAGTAAAGCAGGCCGGAGCGAGAAGTGAGCCATACGTCGTGTAGTACACAGGTTAAGAGAGATGAACCTCCGTACTTCCACACCGCAGCAAAAGGGTATAATGCATTTACGTTTAAATATCTGATCTACGTAATCCACAAAATCCACCTACTCCAACCTTATCTACCTACCTATCCACTCATATGTCTATCTCTGTGTGTGCAAGTCTGTATATACACACACGTATACATACATGCATACATATACATCTATCTATCCATCTATCTATCTATCTATCCGTCCATCCGTCTGTCTGTCCGTCCGTCCATCCATCCATCCGTCTGTCTGTCCACATTTTTCACTACCTACCCAGATATTTAGATATCTGAACTCCACGTGGCAGTGTTTTTAAGAAAATGAAAA
>Ga0123354_10004301_pt1 | contig 20132 bp, 12 predicted proteins | sample TergutLab28metaG_2_FD_97872 | JGI IMG/M metagenome (GOLD analysis project Ga0123354, IMG submission 97872) | Labiotermes labralis P4 segment gut microbial communities from Petit-Saut dam, French Guiana - Lab288 P4 | ecosystem: Host-associated > Arthropoda: Insects > Digestive system > Gut ...
ATAACAGCTGTCTGATTGATATATGCCGAAAGGGGCATAGAATGTACTGTTCCCAGTGAGACAGAGCGGCAATATGGTTGTAACCCTAGCTAAAAGCAAGCCGCATCCCTTCGCGTGCTAAACACAGTCATAAACTTAATGCCAGTAACCTTGCAGTCCACACCCTCACAATGTACCAGTGTATTGCACAAAAGCGAATTTTTTTTGCTGGAATTCCTAAATTTTACTTTATTCTTCTCACGTATTTTTGTCTGTTTCTCCGCCGAGCATATTTTTGATCTGGCTTCGAATCAGGATCATCGGTAACAGTAGTCCAGTGATTAGAGTTGTTATTGGTAATATTTAACAAATAATGCTATTAAATCATGAAATTTTCTGTGATGAATTGGAGCAGATGATCGACAAATTCCCTGTGTATGAGAATAAGTTATTCAAAGAAACTAACACTTAAAATTAGGAAGAGGAAATACATCAAAACACCTAATACTAAAGAGTTCGTCCATCATAGTAGAATTGGAAATAATATTAGATTGTAAAAGTCACATAAAATAGTAGATAATATTGCATAGTGAAGAGCTTCACGGTTTTCAGCCCTCACCAAATAAGAACCGGGAGATCAGGTGAGGGAGAATAAAATGCACTGGTAATATGACACGCAGCGTTTTGGTGAGGAAGGTCTGCTTGCATTAAATATGCGCAGATGAAAATGTAATAAAGAAATGCATACGTGTAATGAAAACCAAATTGATACATTATTTATCCTCAGTTTATCTCGTCAATTGCCTCTACATGTTTCGGGCATATTTGTAGCCCATCATCAGGAAGAGTACTATATATATATATACAGCAAGTACAAATTGTTGTATGTTTACAGTTTACCTCCTGATGCTGGGGCACAAATATGCCCGAAACATATAGAGGTTGTTTGACGAAATAAACTGAGGATAAATAGTGCATCAGGGGACCGCGGTAGCACAGTGGTTTAGGTGCTGTGCTACAAATCGGAAAGTCGCTGGTTCGGACTCAGATGATGTCACTGGAATTTTTTTATTGACATAATCCCTCCGATCGCACTAAGGCCCTGAGGCCGGCTCAGCCCCTAACAGAAATGAGTACCAGGAGTATTTCCTGGGGGTAAAAGCGGCCAGTGCGTAAGACTGACAACCTTACCACCATCCTGGGCCATTGTCATGTACTCGGGGAACCTTAACTTCCTGGAAACGTCTGGGACACTCCAGGCCTGTAACGGGACTTTAACTTATAAATAGTGCGTCAAGGTGGTTTATATTACACGTGTGTATCGAGTAGCACGGTCAACAAAACATAAAATGAAATTCATATTAGGGTCATAGAGTAGGAAACGGTGGATTACACTGATCTTGCTGGCGATAGGCTGTGTGCTGTCTTCAAAGTTGAGTTTTAAAAAAATTTCTCGGAATTTTTTAACTATGTGAATAAGTACTAGCTTCCTCACAATGACTCAGGCCTATTGAATTCTTTAGTTAATTAATGAGCTGGATGAGCTCATTAGTCAGCGGGAAGCAGAGTAAAGTGACAAACTGCTTTTGTTTAATTAAAAAAAGAAAGAAATATTGATTATATTATCTTCATATTTGTACCGTTCATCAATGACGATTAAAACACTTTATTATCCAACAGATACACAAATATATAATTCGTAGATAAAATTAGAATTATTATAAATTATTTTAAAATATGTAAAATTGATCCAACATGTTTCGGATCACAAGGGATCCTTCATCAGGGAGCTTTATAGAGTGCTTAGCTAAAACTACAGTAATGGTTCTATCGTGTCCGTTCACATGGACGTAGCCGGTGTTATGGCAGCATATTTTCCCGTGGCGCGTGTGTGTACTGCACAGTCTAGAGAGGCACATGGAATACGTATATTATGTGTCCAGTCAATAACCTGCCGTCGTCACAAACATAGAAAGCAAATAATAGTTCATTTGTTCGATATGTTCCATAGTCCATTCTTTAGTTAGATATATAAAATTTATTACAAAACCAACAAATGCACTTTATTTGTGAATGTAATTTAATTACGTAGCGATCACCAACATATTTCGGCCACTCATTTGGTCATCTTCATGGTGGTAAGAGCAAGAATGCAAATATATTTATATATTGTCGCGATCACTCCACAGGTAAAGTCATATGATTTTGGTTAAAGTTATATTTAAATGTTGAAATAATGATGAATAAAAAATATTAGATTTTAAAATGGTAATCTGAATTATGGTTCTGTGGGGGTGATGCACATTCAACGAAAGTATAGTCGATTATTATCAACAATGGAGAGCAATAGTATAAATTGCACAGTGGACCACTTGTGACAAGAGACCAGTGGCGAGCTCTTATGAAGGCTATAATGAGCCTTCAGTTTGACAAAATGCAGCTGATGACGAATATTAGCTTCTTATGGTGTACCTCTTAATATTAAAAGGAAGCAATCCCATTACAGGCCTGGACAGGCCCTGAGGGTTCCAGGAATATAAGGCTCCCAGATTTCAAGACAATCGACACATCAAGGTGGTAAGGTTGTCAGCCCTACGCACCGGCCGCCTTTACCCCAGGAAATATTCCTGGTACTCATTTCTGTTAGAGGCTGAGTCAGCCCCAAGGCCACAGTGCGACCGGAAGGATTATGTCAATTTAAAATTCCAATGAGACAATCGGGAATCGAACCCCCTACCTTCCGGCATGTAGCGCAGTGCTTTAACCAACTGCGCCACCGCGTGCCCCTCCTATTAATATTATTTTTAAAAAATTGCAGTATTTCACCCTTTAACTAAAGAATCAGTTTTAAAAAAGTGTTTCCTTAACTATGTAATTTGTTACTCTCTTGATATAGGATTTGTATGGAACATCTAAATATTTCAAAATTCCACAACTGTAACTTCTATTCATAAATCGACGGTAAGCAAATGCAAAATTCCTGAACCATTGTAGCATATTGAGAGCAATTACTCTCAAAGTTTATTAAAAATATGTCTGGGCCAGAAACGTAAGATCTCTGAGCAGTAATTCTTGACTGTCCTGCTTACTCTGTCGTTGTGTATTAGATACTTCGGCATTTTCTGTTTCAGATGGCAAAACATTTTGAACCAGAGTACAAACCACGGCACAAGACACTAAGGCCGGGTGGATCATGAACCTGTGTCAGTGTCTTGATCCGAATTCGAAAACTTGGTTTTCCCGCTCGGAACGCCCAAAATTGTACCTACTTTGGAATACAAATACTGTGTTTTCAGCAATATGTTTTAAGAACTACGTAGTTAACTCACCAACAAATGCACTATTTATTAACTTGGTTACAAGTTTTAAATTTACATTAAAATACACAATAATATCTCTCCTACATATTTCGGTCTTTAATGACCATCATCAGGGAGCTTTATCTGCACCTAACTAAAGTTATATTTATGTTAAAACACTCGGTAAAATTACGTCTTCTATTTACATATACATTAGGTGATGTGCAGGCGTGTGTGTTGTGTGTAGTGCAGAGTGAGTCTCATTCTGCACTGCACTGCACACAACACACACGCCGCTCTACGACACGCTGCCACATCACCTAATTTATATAACGACGTAATTTTACCGAGTGTTTTAACATAAATATAACTTTAGTTAGATACAGATAAAGCTCCCTGATGATGGTCATTAAAGACCGAAACATGTAGGAGCGATATTATTGTGTATTTTAATGTAAATTTAAAAATTTAATCGATCTAATAAATAGTGCATTTGTTGGTGAGTGAACTAAGTAGATTTCAAAATGCACGGTGCAATGGTTTAATAACATTACTAACTGAAAATTAAAATTCACAACGCACTTTTCAAAAGGAATACAGATAGCCTCCATTGTTAAACATTCCACAGGGCAGAAAAAAACCTGTCTCATTTTCCATTCGGGGTGAGATAAAGACGCTACAACAAACGGTTCCCTGGCAGTGGGATGTGTAGGGGACTCTTGAGAGGAAAAAGAGTTGTTTGGTCAAATTACAGGTGGGCATTTTGTTACAAGAATTATCAGCACAATTTTCGAGACGTTTCGTTCCTTTACGGCGAGATCACTAAGTTTTCTCGAAACATTAGCCACCAGTCTTCCATGATACAACAGCGCATATCACAAGAAGGGAAACTTCAACAGCACTGACGAGAAAGCTCCAGATCTCACAGCTTTGCTGAAACTTTGCAGAAAATGTAACATTATAAAACAAACTTTTATATTAATTGTAAATACACACAAAATTTACAAATACAGGGTGTTTTTTTCTAATTTTGTGTATTTCTTGTGATACATACTACACGCCTATCACAGAAGTTTCCAATTGTCAAGAGGATATTTATGAAATTATTGACTGGTCGTAACTCGACTAGATATCTGTTCGTTGCCTGATAATACTATCTTATAAAGAAAATATTTCAGACCGTAATAAATTATTACTCTGACAGTGAACTCTACAGAGTATGTCGCTGAGAAACAGATTAATGGAGTTGGCTAGTAAACTTAAAAAGTTAGCTCAAGTGTCTAGGCCTCGAATTCTGTGTGATTTTCGTACCTTGGGCGAAACAACTGTCGTCCTAATTGAACGTATTTTGGTTTTCGTAATTACCTGCAGGCACATATCCTAATATCATCTATGAACTCCTATTTCCTTTCACGCCCGTTTTAGTTCATTATTCTCACCACCAGTCCCTTCGACGATTTATATTTTGAGTAAAAATTGGTGCCGTAAAATGAAATATAAATATGGTTTTGGTTATGGTTATGGACCTTGTCTGAATTTGGGGTTAGCGATGCGTAAGCTTCTGTACTTTGTTACTACAATGCAGTGCACTCGCCCACTAACGAGTTGCGTCTGTACCGGTAAGCCCAGCAGTCGTATAGAAATAGGAACTTGTTCGTGTTAGACGATGATAGAGGTAAGACACTCGCCAGCAGCAACAACGCTCTTCAAATGTCATAAGATTATCAATATTTCTGGCTGGGCTGTCCCGGTTACATCAATATAAATCTCCCACCGTTACACTTAGAATACCCTCACCTATTCTATCGTTCATTATGTAATAATAAAGTACCTTTTGTTTTTCTTATATTCTTTCAATTTTTTTCAACTTTACTTATACCTTGTCATGATTTTTATAAATGTGTTGTTCCGTCTTCTTCCCTAATATCTTCATTTTGATGTGCTCTACCATGTTGAATGTTGTGACGACTCACAAGAATTACTCTCCTACAGTTATTAATCTTCTGATTTGTTCTTTCTTGGCTTTTACGGTTATGGTCAGGAATGGAGGCTTCGTTATCGTTATTACTTCTAAAGCTTTCTTGAGGTATGTTTTGTGTTTGTAGGTTTTCGCATTAATGTGCTTTATAATTCAGCAGAATTGCTCTGATGCATTTAGTTAAAATTCACATAATTACGCAACTCATGGCTCATAACGCTCTATAGCCTGCTTATTTAAATATTAGCTTTATAACTTTTCTGGAAACCTCTATATAATCGAAGTGTTTTGTGGCTCTTTGCCAACATCGAAAACAAAATTTCTGAATATGAAAAAGAAGAAGAAGAAGAAGAAGCAGTTTTTAATAAAGCTTCTTTGATTTGAAGAGAATAATAGAAGCTGTACTTAAAGTTTATGCACAGAGGAAGAAATGAACGGAATTGGCAACTATGATCTTGAAGTTGCCATTTAAAGCATCGCTTCAATCCTAGAAATAGAGTATTTTTGTACTGTATATATAAGAAGGAAATCCAAATATACACTCCTAAAAGAAACTTTCAAAGCCGTTCTTGAACTTGGCCGAAGTCATTTAAGCTACAACTTGCCCCCGTCGTGGTACTACGGAGATTCAAGCTTTTGTGCCTCTAAAGATATTTTACTCTCTTATTCTTTCCCATTTCAGTACACTGTATAAAGATTTTCACTTTGCCAAGGAAAAGATTTCAATTCGAACTCCTCAAAATCAGCATTCAGATGAGATAATAATTACTGCACTTGCAGCAGTGTGCTAAATTTTCTTCCTGAAAGATTCCTCACTATGAATCCAGCATTTTAGAAAATCAATAATTTCCTGTTTCAAACAAGAAGCAGAATTTCATCCATCTTTAGTGGTATATACGCTTTTATAAACAAAATTATACCTGAAAGAGATAAATAAACCGAAATCCCCCAGTTAACCGACGCTCTATATCTCCAGTTGTCACATCGCCACTAAAATATGTCACGCTTTGCTTTGTAGACTGAAATTCATATTCTACTAATTTTTCTTCCGCAATATCCTAAATATCGGATTTTGTTTTAAAATTATTCGTTTCCTCGAAAGCATATCTTGAGTTTTCAAGATATAAGCTGCGTAAAACACGTTTATTTTTGAGACTTCATCGGCTTAATTAAAGAATTTGTGTTAAATCTGAATTTATTCTATAGAACGTAAAAGTAAATAAACCTTCAAATTGAGATTCACTTGATTTTTATCTAAAGATTAATATCGTACAGCAATATCAACCCCGCTATTTGGATATAAAAACTAGTCGATTAATATTGTTTGGGGAAATATTCGACGTTTCAGAGCCACACAATAGCCAAAAGTACGCTATGCAGGCAGAGCGTTTACTTTGTAGCATAAAAAGCAACAACTAAGCTCTAAAGATATGTTTATCGCTGCACCGTGCATTCTGTAGTTTATTTAATTAATACACCAACAAATGCACATATATTCATTTAATGATCTAAAATTCACATGAAAACCCTTAAAACATTCCTACATGTTTCGATCAAACGATCATCCTCAGCGTGCATACATTGTTCCTTGCTAAAGTTATAGTTTAAAAACACTCAGTGATTTACATCGTTACGTTGAGTTGGTACTGTCGCTCCCTGAGGATGATCGTTTGATCGAAACATGTAGGAGCGTTTTAAGGGTTTTCATGTGAATTTTAGATCATTAAATGAATATATGCGCATTTGTTGGTGTATTAATTGAGTAAGTTCTAAAGCTTAATTAGCTTTTCCTCTAACATTGTTAAGCTATTTAGATTCACATTTCAATATAAGGATAAATTAATTGGTAACGGAAGATCATCACACGAGGAAAGAAAATCTATTCCGACTACTGATTCACGTAATGCCATGTCTTTAAGCAATTGAGACAGAAGCTAGAATAAAGCAGTGGTGTTGGCCGGTGCAGGCAGGGCCAGACTGCAATCGACCCATCCGACTGCTGAGCTGCACAAGGGGTGTACACTTGAAATTAGTGTCGCCACTTCTTTATTGTTTTGAAATACAATTTAAACTAGGAGAATAGAAATGAGTGTTTAATACGAAAGGGTTTGGACATAAGCAGCTTTGTTCCCATTAAGGCGCCATTTCGACTGGTGCTAAGAACGACTAAAAGAACCACGTAAACCGTCAGTAAGTGCCTAAGCGGTTTCCTCAGAATACACCTACAGATCATTGCTAATACATGAGTCTGTTTCGTTCTGTTGCTGTATTATTAGTTCTTTGTTTGAGGCTCGAGTGTTTGGATTTCTTGCAATTGTAAGCGCAAAAAAAAAAAAACAATACAACTGGGACTAAACTGGACAATATGGCTATTTTCAGTTCGTCTTACTTCTTTAATACGAACAGCACTGTCACGTAATTATTTGGCACAGGATATTTGCTTTCATGTAGATTGAAGCAGTAGCATTGTATTGAACGAAGACTTGCGTGTACGCCTTTAGGTTTGTGTTATCAGAATTTGGCTTGCTGTGTGAAATGTCGTGATATTTTATTGTCCTTAACACAATACTATAAACAGCCAGCGATAGCACATGTGCACGAGACGGCCACCTATAGGTGTGATGATACCAGAGGCTGTGTAATGCAATTTTGACCTCCTGATGATGAGCACATATGCTCAAAATATGTTGAGGCATGAAATACACTTATTCTAAAACAAATTTTTTTGCATCAAGTTGGTTAATTACTGAGATAAATAACTGCTTATAATTATTGTACACTTCGACGTTTGATGATGTTTGATGTCTAGAACGAAACATGAAGCTTTTAAACAAAAAAAAATTGTGTTGGCCTGATCATTTGATATTTTTTTAATACTTTGACTGAGGCTGATTACAGAAATCCTCTCTTTTGTAGTCACAATTTTCTCAGACTCCACGTTCATATTCAGTGAACTATAATCGATCTTATTTGATCGTCGTAATTGACAGCGCTCCTAAATGGATGCAAAATAAACAATAATTATTAACGCCTTAAAATGTCATATTGTGTGGGCTAGATGTGAAAGAGTGGGTAAACAAGAGACACGTACTAAGAGGACAATGAAGAGCAAGGGTTCATGCCCAGCAAACATTTCTTCCTTGATTTTTGTTGGAATCAATTCTTATCTTAAGCTTAATATTTGACACTTTGAAGTATAATTTTGTATATTAGTCTACGGAAAAAGTAAAGTTTAGTTTTTACTTCACAGATAAAAATCTGCAACTTCATTATGGGGACAAATCCGCTAATAATATTTACGGAAATGAATGTTTTTAATGATATTCATAGGAAATGCGTAGTTGCAAATATAATTTTGTGGGGAAATGCTTTGGGCTTACTTAAGTTGTGTTAATTGTGTATTAACCGTTATTTTGAAAGTGGTAAAGGGAGGGTGCTAGTTAAAATTATTTTTAATTTTCAAAATTTTCAAATCCTTCTTAACTTAATTAATGTAAACTAATAAATGTCTTAAATTACAGTCCGGATACTCCGATAATAACATATTTGTACTGTTTTCAATATATAAGTTAATTTGTACTTATCAAGACGGATGAAAGATTCGCAGAAACTTCTAGATCCATCCTCATGTTAAAACATGTTAATTTTACATCTATAATGTCACAACATATAGTGTACAAGAAGTAATTTCTTGCTTTACAGAGACATACCAGAACTATCGTCAAGTTTAAAGTGTTAGTGTGACCAGTAGTATATTCACATGTACACCCCTGTTTACCGTATTCGGCTTGACTAGAGTGGCTGGCTGGGAAAAGCATAGGGTAAAGGGAATCAGAGAAGAAAGCCGAAGGCAATATTGACACACGAAAATTGGGGAGTGGTGGCCCGCTTGTATCTCATCTTCGGGCTGCCTATCCTAGACGTGGATCGCCTTTAGGGCTGTGAAAATGTGAGGCGCAATGCGGGTGGTGGTAGCATATTCAAGGTGGCAACAGAAAAAAAACAGTAGATTTTGAGCGAATGAAAGAGAACACTGACTGTCCATTCCTATGCAAGTTATTTGGGGACAGAATCTGTTTCCATTTGTGTTGAGGCTGCCTAGTGCCACCGGGCACACAGAAGCACCGTGGCGCGTAGACGCCACTAGCATACCAAGTACTGACACCAAAGCTTTACATTGTTGACTTAATTCACTAGCAAAGTCCTGGAATTGATTTATGTATCAGATTCCTCTTTGTCACTGTGCTTTCCAAAAGCTTCCAACTCCCACACTCTAACAGATAGGAACATTAGTCAGTAGCTAAGAATATTTTTATTCATTTATGAAATCTGGCTTGGTGGTGAAAGGCCCAGGTTATTGTCCTGCACGTGATAAGGCCACCCAGCGGTTAAAGGCATATTCCACTCTGGGTTGCCTTATAATTAAAAGTTTCTGAAAGCGGAAAAATGAAAGACGTATGACAAATTTTCTCGTTCAGATAAACTTATATATGTACTTTTCAAGGCCTCCGATATTAAATTCTATATTATATATATATAAATGAAATTATGCACCAAACAGACAAAAGGAAAAATTTATCATTTAATTTCGCACTTGACTATTCTAAGTCGATTATTTTTTTTTAGATAAGTTCTCTAGGACTTTTCAAAACTTGGTCGGACCGTCACACGTTAGGCTGTTTTGAACACCAGATCTCCAAAAAAAGATGTAAGACAGAAAGTTAAACTGCACCTCACTTTACACCCAAAGTCATTAGATATCTCTATCGTGCCTCTAGTCAGACCATACCACCACATATAGAAATTACATTACGCAATAAGGCCCTATGTAGAGATCTCTGCACCACGTGCGCGCACAATGCATATATTAGAACCTAAGTTCTCTTGAAGACATACTGAAGATGGCCAGTAAAGCCCGAAAAATGTAGTTGTCTAGTATAGCCATTAAATACACCTTAATTGATATAGTTGTGTTTGACTATAAACCCTTTCCAAGTCATTAGATATTCACACGTATATATAAACCTAAACTTTGTCTATTAATGAAGACTCACTTGCGATTAAATTCTTGACTTAGGTTCTTAATCAAAATTGTTACTTTTATTTTTAACTCCTTATCTTCCAACCGAAGTTAGGGGAAACATACTTGAATATTCCATGCATTATGGCCCAAAATAAATCATAAAATAGAGCGGAAAGGAAAGAATGTGTCAGAAAAAAGTGAAGCTCCGCGCGCTACGCACCGCTAGGCGGATAGTTAAGCATTACAACATTACATCTGTAAGTGTTAGGGGAGTGGTACTTGGTAAAGGTAGTTCTGACTCAACAGATTTCCTATAATGATGAATTCAGAAGAGAAAAATGGAAGTGGAAAAATTTAAACTTCATAAGTAGCAAAAGCATTAAAAAAAACACGATATAATATTAAAGATATTTCTGAAAACCCTTTGTTTATACTTTGGTGGTATAAATTATTTTGTCAAATTTTAAATCAGTGCTGGATTTAAAAATTAACTACTTAAAAACAAGAAAAATACGTTAATGTTTATCACTTCCCCCCTCTCATCTTTCTAATTCTACATTGACAGCCATTTTACGTTCGATATTAGGGAATTACAGAGACTCTATTCGTTTTCAATGACAGAGGAAAAAGAATTTTTTTTTTTTTAAGGTTTTGCTCAACCACTAAATATGGAGGTTTAGAGAAGAATGTAATTTGTGTTTTGTAGTTACGTATCGTGCATTCCATAACTACAAAGAATGTTCTACAAAATTTTCTCTTATTTTCAGGCTGTTAGCCTGCGAGCTATTTTCAGTAAAAATGCTGTTCCACCACGTGTCCGATTATCAACAATTACGTCCTCCCAAGCTTTTTAGATTTTCAAAATGCTGTATGTAACACTACGTTATCAGTTCGTGTGAACAAACTTAAACCTTTTTCCCACTTTCGGTAAACAACACCCTGTGGTTCTCCCATACCGCTAACCCTAACTTGTATTTTTAAATACGATACTCGAAATTCTGTTAACAGAAGGTCCTACACATTTCGGCCGACATGTAATTAAGTATTTTAACCGCATACCTAATTGATGCATTTGTTATTTTGGTGCACAAATCTTGGTCCTTGAGATCGCCAGATCTCATGGCTCCTGCTTACCCCTTGCGAAGGTGGCACATGAAGATTTAGTCTACCAGCATTGTTCACAGACAAGAAGAGAAATATTGTTGTGGGTCATGGAGGGTGCTTACCGCATTATGTAAAGTAAACGTACAGGTAAAATTCACCCTAGAACAGGCCACGATATCCCAGGGGGGGAATAGAGGTATAGCTCTACTCTTTCTTTAAACTCGGCGCTATATGGGGTGGGTGGTCAACGTCACGCGCCGGCCGCTTTACCTCCGGGAAAGACCCGGTACCTATTGTATATGAGGCTGGATGAGCCCCTGTGTGAGGCACTTCTATCTCTTCCGCTTAAAAGAGACCTTTATGAATAAAAAATGAATTCCTATCGAAGTTACAAGCAAAGAAGGTGATCTGAGAAAACACAATTTTCGTTCTCCCTGTAGTAGCCTTAACCTGTCCCTTGATAATTTCGCCTCACTCGTAAAACAGATTGAAGAGGCAGAAGTATCAAAGAAAATCCTTTTCGTGGAGGATAAAAATAAGATATAAAAGGATTCGCAGGTGTGGAAAGATAATGATGTCTACACATACAAAGAAAACTACTGAGTGAGAGAGGAGTGAAAAAAAGTGAGAAGGCAAGAAATACTGAATAAGAAGCTGCAGAAAAGGAAATTTCTGACACTATTATCATGCATTATGCGTTCTAGGGTAAAGCTATTTGTACATACCTTTGCACTGGAACGTACATGAATTTGAAGGAGAGACGGCAAGCGAGAGATGCTGAATATTCAGTGATGGAGGGGAAGATAGTTCATATAATTTAAAATTTCCACCGTCCTGGGAGTAGTGTGATTTCAAACATCCATCACACAATTCGCTTCGTGACGGTGTAAAGGTTGACAAGTTGATGGAAATGCAATCTATTCCAATGTAATCTTAGTGAAAATATCGCATACAGGATATTGCTGCTCTGGTTTCTCCGAATATCGATCGTTAGTGACTGTGAAGTAGAGGCAGACTGAGGTCGCCTATGTGGACTTTTGTTTGGCAGTGATCATTTAGAGTAAATCCCATTTTCTGGACGTATATAAGTGCATGCAGAGAATGACTGCATCAGTTAGATCTCTCGCCTTTAAAGATTATTGTCTTATGGGCTTTGGTTATGTATAATGTGCTACATAGTTTCTAAAGTTTCGGAGATTTCGCTATTTCCATCTTCAGGATTTTAATTTAAACTGTGAGGGAAAGTGAGATTGCAAATACAAAAATAGGGACTTCGATGGAGATAATTATTGTCGGTGGTTCCTGTAATCGACGAAGGCAAATTTTACTGAGATACAAAGCGAAAATTAAATTTTATGTCGGAAAACTTGAAGTGGGAAGGACATCTGCATATATACAGTTAAATATGTTAACATCACCGTTACAGCATGTGGGTTTTGGAGTGTAGTTAAGTTTAATCTCATTCCAAATTGGAACCTATTATGAAAACCAGTGGCCACAATATTCAACCTTCATGTTTAAAAAATATTAGTAGATTATTTTTGACTAGAGTAACGAGCATTTGATTCTCAAGGCGACAGACAGACAGATAGGTATCTGTTTCTGAACGGAATGATTGTTAGCATTTCTAATTTTATTTTCTCTTAATTAGTTGTTTGAAATGCCTGAGCTACTGTTATTTCCTAATATTTTATCACATTTCGAAACATTCGTTATTTCTTTTAATAACACAATATTATCGTATTCCATTGAAAGTAATGCTTTTAGTGTTACATAACGATGACGTCAAAATAATGCCTGAAACCTAGAGTTTTGAAGTGTTCATTTCTTTAATGTTTTGAAATGGTGGCCTAAGCTTAAAGCAAAATGTTTCAAGGAAGTACACTCTAAAGAAATAGAGAATTTAAGAAAACTGTAAGCAACAAAATTTATGGTAGATCATAAAGGTAAAAGTAGCATTAACGATGAAGTTCAGTCTGTAATAAATCCAGATTCTCAGGCAGGGCTAGACACAGTCCTACATAACTGGCCAAAGCACAAAGTCCCTCTTTACAAACTGACAGGCAACGTGCTGTGCCACACGCATCTGTCCTATGATGTGCATATTACAGATGTTGCACATAGAGTTTGAACAACATTGTTTCGCTTTGCACTATGATCAGCTGTAACATAAAGGCTGACGCGATGCATTCTACCAGCTGCGTTAATACAATAGAGACCACATGTTATTGTCATCTAGAAAGACACTGAATCGATTTTGGATGGGGAATGTTGTGAGCATACAGTGGTGTCTGTCCCATATCGGATACAGGCATGGAATTTACTCCCTGGCATCGTAAGGGACTTTGGTTTTTTCCCTGAGCAATTGTTCCGAAAGAAGGGAACACCAATTTAATTCGTCGTATGTTAGTGCCAGAGGAACTTGTAATTTCCTCCAATAATTACTTTTTTTTTTAGAATTCAGATTGGACCATTGTTTGACACATTGGTGTTTCGTTCCATGACGCAGTCAGTAGTTGACTTTACTTACTGTAAAATGGTAAGGCGAAAAATGAAAAATGAACTTAAATTTTGGAAAAGTAAAGAGTCGTGGGAATGCCGACAATTTACAAGAACAGTTTTTCGTTCAAGTGTTGATAGGTTCTTAATGTTAGTTTGTCATGTTGAATGCAAACAGTTTCTTAATAGGGATATTAAATTGAAATATACTTTCACCCGTTTGATAGGAAAATTCTCGCATGTAATTAAAGAGATTCGAGACATAAGTGCCTCGTTATTTCTCAGTCTTATACGCATGTGCGAGGGATTCTGATAGGTTAATCAGTACAGTGACTAGACCATGTGTTGGGCGACTGGAGAGCTGGGGTTTATTTCCTAGAGTGGGCCAAATTATTTTTACGATATTCGTAAACATTTGGAATATATTCTAAGAGCGAGACTAATCACTTTCTTTGGTTTGAGGTGATAAGTTTAAGTAGCCAGATGTTTCTTTAACCTCTCTGGCTGTACTTCATTTCTGGTACTTATCTCGTTAATGTCGAGATATTTTATTTTGTAATTCTTTTATAAACGGGAAAATAAGGGCTCTTCAATTACTTGTCTCTTAAACAGCATAAGTTGTGTTTCCTCTAATTGTCTCTTAAAATGTATGTTTTTATTTTGCCTCATTTCTTACCTTACAGAGAAAAGAGTCAAGGTCTGTTACAAAGACAAATGAGATAAACTACATACTCATTTAGGTAAACTGTCTGTTTTTTTTTCCTGATATGAAGCAAAGTCTAAAATTTTCAATAAAATTTGGCAGAAGGAACTGTATAAATTTTCACGAAAATCCGTCTCGTAGGAATACAATTGCACTTGCGTGCACAGAGCGGAACACACAAGGGTTAGTAGACCCTACTCGTTTTCCGGTTCCCAGTGTATCTTGCAATGTATACTTGAAGATTTTAAGGTAAGGTTACTTTACCCTCTACTTGATAGCAATTGGAAGGCTATTTATTGCTTTCTTCCTGTTTCAATAGCTGTGTTTTACAAATTATTACTCTAAAGTAAATTAAACTTCTTAAATTAAAGAAGGACTAATTTGTACAGGAATATTTGGGATTTGGTAAATTCCATCTTCTTTACTTATTGAAGTTTCCCCCTTTCTTCTATTCTATGTTCTATGTTTGTGTAGCAACAAAATTGCCTTTGAGTGACGTCGAGTTAAATGGAGCTTGAGCATAGAAGGCGCTGCTGGTTTTGAGGTAGTAAATATATTGTGCAATCCATCAACGTTGTACAGCTGCTGGCTCCTAGATAACGTAGCACGATTTTTAATTTATCCTTTGCTCGTATATTTTTCTTTCAGTAATACTTGAAATATAGCCTGTATTTTCTTTTGGGATAAGGTACTTGAAAATGTCAAATTAGCTGCTTTGCCCTCATAAAAGATAATTCAGATATATCCGACACTGTTTTCGCCGGCATGATATATAATTTCAAATAATTGTTTTTATTAGATACCCTTAAGAATTATTAATAGTGTGATGGAAAGATAATTTAGATTAACTCTGCAGGAAATATAGTGCAAGTACAAGACACAAAAAGTGAGTACTTGAAGTATAATCGTTAAAACTAAAGAGAATTTTTCGCTTGTATTATACATATGTTAAAATGTGTGAAACGTTTAAAGCGATCACGAAGAGGTGGTTACTGGTCAGTGTTGAAAGGCTGTGTAATGAGATTCAGTGAATGGTTCATGTGAATGCCATTTGCTCTGTTCTGGCGTAAGAGTGGGATCATTTGTTAAACAATTAAGAGAATATTGGCTGTTTGATTATAAATATTCAGAATTACTGAGGGCACAGCCAGTCTGAGAATTCCAAACTTAAAAAATTAACAACCATATATATATATATATATATATAAACGTAAAGTTATTTACGTGTTTATAACGTGTACGTTATTAATAACAACAATCACATTACCTAATAATGCAATGACGGATTTCACAAAACCGGAAGGCAGCGAGTTTACATGAAGTTTTAATTTTGTTTTGGAATTGTGTATATAAATAAACAAATATGTATACGTAATAATAATAATAATAATATACCTACGGAAGTCTTTATCATTATATACTTCAAGTTGTTATGTGTAACTAAACCTAGAAGTTATATTCTCAGATGAATCAGATGTGTAACAGAAGTGCACGAGAAAACATCTTTTTTTCTAAAAGATGTCAGTCGGAAAAGCTGAGTTGTGTAAGACGGCGTGGTTGACAAAAGTTTAGTTGAAAATTTTATTGCAATGAATCTTTAAAATTTAGGATTTAAGGTAATGCGCATAATCTGTTGCATTTTACAGTCTCACTTTTATATATTTAAGAAGGTATTGTTGTGCTTAAATTACACAACTGTGTTCTTTAACAATTAATATGTAACACATTGGACAAATGTCGATATCGTGAGAAGTAAACAGGTCCATAAATTTGATGTTTGTTGGACCGTGCATCATTGTGATAACTGAAGAATAAAAAACTAACTAGATGCCACTTATTATTTTATTGTACTTCTTTTAGGTTCAAAATATTTCAGGCACTACTATACCCATCATCAGCAGCTTATGACTATACTATTGATTACCACGTTGGTCGTTTCCTTCTTGGTTGGCTGTAGGTTGGATGTTAGATGCGGTTATGCAGGATTAGTGTCTGGGCTGCAGCCTAAAGCCTGCAACCCGGACACTACTCCAGCCTAACTGCACCTAGCCTCCAACCTACAGCAAACCAAGAAGGAAACGAGCAACGTGGTAATCAATATTATGGTCGTGAGCTCCTGATGATGGGCATAGTAGTGCCCGAAACATGTTGAGCCTATAAGAAGCACAATAAAATACTAGTGGCATCCAACTGGTTTTTTATTCTTCAGGGTCAAAAATGTCGTGAAGCCGTCATATACAACTAGAAACATCACCAAAAATCCAACTTGACTTAAGTAACATGAGTACAGAGTATAATCAGAATTGTACCAAAAATTCTGTATTACACGCGTTTGTCTCATGATTTTAAGTTTTATAAACTTCCAGATCAATGAGCTATCAGAAGAAGCGAACAACCCATTTTGCCTTATTTAAGGAGTTACTCGACACTTTTGGCAAATTTATTCAGTATCAATGCTCACCGGAATCCTGTAAATTCTCAAATCGAGTGACTGCTACGCTTTTGGGATTTTGCTACACGAATTTTCTAAATACGAGCTTCCAGACTTCGGTACATCTAAAGAATATATTCATGTTGCAGGTAGTTAATTATCCTAGGGAAATTATATCTATCTAATAATTCATTTGTTAATAAATGGAATTTGTTTATCATTCCATCAGTTGTTTTAGAGGTGACATATCCCAACTTCCTTCCACATCACCCTCTTTCGATTAATGCTTAGAGCAGCGACTTTTACGGTTCCAACCTAACACTGTTATTGGGTCATCATCACCAACATATATCTTTCATGGAGTCGGGCCACTTGTTGACCCGTTCCGGTCTCACGTATCCATAAGTCTCTACAAAAGTCTACCATGATTCCTTCTATTAGTTGGGGAGTAGTGTTTCATTACCCTGGGTAATCTATTTCGAGGCATTCTATTTACATGTTGTATCCATCTTCTCTTGTATTCCAGTAATTTGTCCAAAATTGGTGTTATTTTTAACTCCTTTGCAATTTTTGCATTTGTTTTGTATTCTGTCCAAGTGTATCCTGCTGTTCTTCTCGTGTATTTCATCTCTGCTGCTGTTATTCTTCTGGCGTCACATGCCTTACCGTTATTGGGTTGCAACAAGTTTATTTTGCCCTAGGTAAGTCCCTGGCACCTACTATTGTAAAGACGGAAATGAACACTCAGATCCTCATACTGTTCCAACGTGAACCATGTTCCATGGCTGCTCATAGTTACTTACTGTTACAGAGGAGACACATTAATCATTGTCGAAACTAAACCATTAAATTGAGTAGGGTGCAGGATGTATTGCGAAACATGATACACAGACTTGTGCAGTTTGTAGAAAGCGAACTGGCAGCCAATAACGCTACACTCGGGAGAGTAAGATGCTGAGACGTTGCGTTATCTCTACTCTACAGTCGCCGGCGTGCCCTACCGACACTTAGCTTACAACCAGTGAAGTGTAAGTAGAGTCACGTTTGGTCCTGAACACACGAAAAATTGTATCGCAAGAGAAATTGTCTTAACTTCGTATGTGTAGTAGATAGATTGTTCATTTTCTAGATATTTAATTCTGTAGATATGAAAGATTGATTAATGCTTACGCAATGGTATTACAGTTGGTTGAGGTCTGCGCTGTAAGATGGAAGGTGGCGGATTCGATTTCCGATGGTGTCATTAGAATTTTTCATTGACAAAATTCTTCCGGCCGCACTATGTACCTGCAGTCGACTCAGCTTCTAAGAGGAAGGAGTTCTAGTACTATACCTTGGGGGTTAAAGGCGGCCGGTGCTTAGGGCTAAGAAACTTACCATCTATAAAGGCCGATTGTTTTGAAATCTGGGAACCTTAGTCCTCAAAACCCTCGGGGCCTGTCCAGGCCTGTTAAGGAATTGCATTACTTTTTAATACTTAGGTAATTTCAAAGCCTAACTATTTCAAGTAGAAGATAAAATTCTAGGAAGAAGATCCTATTACAAGACAATTATATAATAGACAACTTCCACTTTTTGGCACAGTAAGTGTTGAAATATGTTCGTAGCCATGTGAATCCCTTCACTGAGACCTTAAATTCAACCAGGGAGCAAGAGGAATTTGCGTGAAAATATACTCTAATTTTTTAACTTTAAAGTTTTTAACAGGGCTCCTTACTCATATACTCTTTCTGTCTAAATATACACGCAGATATACAATTTTTTTGCACAAATTAACGTCTCATATGAGGATATATGATCCTCATTGATGCACCGTGCATTACGTAGAATCACTTTAATTATTAACCAACAAATGCACTATATAAAATTTCACATTAAAACACTTAAAATCTCTCCGACATGTTTCGATCTTAAGATCATCCTCAGGGAGCTGCGTTGTTCCTTGCTAAAGTCATTTTAAAAACATTCACGAAATAATTCCATTATATTAACACGGTGTTGTGGCAGCATATCGTGTTGTGTAAGAGTACGTTGTTGGGGATGCGTCTGGCTATGGTGTGCGTCGTGTGTTACGTAACGCAGGCTGAAGCACTAGTGCTTCAGCCTGCATCCGGATACCACACCACACCACCCCAGCCAAACCACAACGTAACACCAACACACATCGAACCAGAGCAATACGACCATGAAATAACTCAATGAATAAGTCGCAAGCTCCTGAGGATGGACGTATTAACATCCGAAACATTTTCAGCGTTAAATAATAAAATAATAAAGCAAGTAACATCAAGTTGGTCTCTCTTTATTCAACTAACAAGATGATGCACGGTCCAATAAACATAAGATTCACTTGAAGTGTTATTGTTGGATGCGTAGAGCCTGCGAGTCTGAGAAAAACTACTTGGTGTCCCAAATGTGTAATAGAAATGTAAAACTGTGGTGTATGTCGTGAAGAAGCTAGCCATGTTATGTTAGGACACCATGTCCAACAGAAATGTTATTTGTTAAAACATTTTTGTAATTACAGCCGCATGGACCTTTTATGTATTTGTCATTGATTCAGCATGGAGCAGAATACAGGGTTATTCATAAGTCCCTCCGGGATTTCCGAACTCGACTGCGCAACAACCAAGACAGACACGGAAGAAAGGAGCATATCAACAGAGAGAGAGAGACACTCCAAGTTTCTGTCCTAGCTTACAGGTGCTCGATATGTGCACTCTTGGTGATGCGGCAGATGTCGATCCTGTAATCAAGTTCCTGCGACACGCGTTGCAACATTTGGCGGTCGATAGCAGCGACTGCCTCCACGATCCTTTGTCGTAGCTGTGGTAAATCACGTGGCATAGGAGGCACGTACACACGATCCTTGATGTAACCCCATAAGAAAAAATTTCACAGGGTTAGGTCAGGTGACCTGGAGGCCAGGGAAGAAGAGGAGAGTCATTGTGAAAAGCGCGCCCAATCCAGCGACCGGGAAGATTAGCATTGAAGTGAGCACGGACGTCCAAATGGTAGTGTGGCAGGGCTCTGTCTTGTTGAAAAATGAAGTCCACGATATCTTCCTGTAATTGTGGCATTAGCCACAGTTGCAGCATGTCCAGGTAGTTAATACC
>Ga0123354_10004303_pt1 | contig 20126 bp, 8 predicted proteins | sample TergutLab28metaG_2_FD_97872 | JGI IMG/M metagenome (GOLD analysis project Ga0123354, IMG submission 97872) | Labiotermes labralis P4 segment gut microbial communities from Petit-Saut dam, French Guiana - Lab288 P4 | ecosystem: Host-associated > Arthropoda: Insects > Digestive system > Gut ...
CGTCACATGTGTGGCGTTGGAGATAAACGTCTTGTAGCTGGTTCTAGTGTTGCTTTGGTGTTGGACACTTCGTGTTGCACTGGCACGTACGGGTATCGTACTCGGGGATCACTGTAGAGTCGGTGTCCTGTCTGTCGCTGTGGTGATGGGTTCAGCTGTGGCACTAACACAGTTATGTGTTGTGTGTGGGAATCACTGATTAACTGGTACAGACATTTTGTTGTATATGGAGATCGCTATTAAACTGTACGCTGTCGTTGCACTCTTGTCCGTATATGGTTTCTGTTAGGCTTTAGCGTGTGTAGACTGTCTTCAGTCTACACACGCTAAAGCCTGACAGAAACATTCAGACCAGCTATTCGCCATCCGGACCCCCCCTCCCCCCAACACCAACAACGACAGAGCCCAAGGGAGATGACCCCCACCTAAGATACCTGCTCATACACAGTTTATATTTCATATATAATTTCTGGCCAGATGATGAGATCTCAACATCCGCCACAATATGCTTAGTCTCGTAAAACTGTGCAACCTGATGATGGCCAAGTGGGCCGAAACATGTCGTTCATTAACATCTAATAAAACTAGTTGTGTTTTGACGTACTTTACCTTGAATTATTTTCATGTTACATACACAACGGGGATGCCTCAACTACAGATTGAAAATACCAGACATTGGCGAATGTCTCAAATGTGTATAGTAAGTCCGTGATTTGTCCTTCTGGTGTACAAATTTGAAACACGTTTACATTTTTTATGCCGTAATAGATGAGACAATTGCAAACGTATATATGTTTCTTTAATGTTTCTGAAGTAATGCCCGATGATGGTTCGTTGGGCCGAAACATGTAGGACTGAAGACAGATATTAAAAAGCTGTGTTTACTGTAATGCTTTTTTGTATTCAAGTTGATTCATGTTGCTCTCCAGACGAACTTTTATATATTCTGTAGTTCGAAGGTTCTGTAAAATCGTCTCAATTCCTCGTGATGTATGTAACTTGGCTAGACCATATCATCCACTGCTGGCAATATTGATGATGTGTAGCTAGTATACGGTCCTTAAAAAGTTTTATGGTCCTCGCTATAGTTCGCTGAAATATTACGGTGATAAAACTAAGGGAAATAAATTGGATGTGACACATAATGCGCATGTGCAGACTTAAATACACACGATATTTGTCGGAAAGTCTGAGAAAATATAGAGAGTGATGAGTCGGCGTGCAACTTGGAAATTTTTTCCGAGTGTGTGGAATTTATTCTTTGGAATCACGTATTAATGCAAGTAATGCGACGGGGTGCATCATCTGAGAAAGATCTCATTAACGCTTAACAAGTATTAAAGACCAATAAATACACTTTAATTTTATTGGTGTACTTTTATTGTATTATGGTGCAACCAAAGTTGTTAATTATGTTGTTCTATGTGTTGTTTTTGTGTAAATGTGTATTGTATTACTGCCATCGGGTGTCAACCCAATTGCATTTAACAAATATATCAAATAACATGTTTCGGCTAGTCATGTGGCCATCTTCAGGGTGATTTCTCTCAGAACAAGAATACGATTATAATTAAAATATGTCGAATCATTCCACAGCATTAGAAAAAAAACCATTATTTGGTTTTTAATGCTGCGAAACACTTTAATTATAATTGCATTCTGTTCTAAATAAATTACCCTGATAATGGCCACATTGTGGCCGGAACATTTTAGTGACCATAATATAATAAAAGTGCATTTTTTGGTCCTTAATAATTTTTATGCATCTAACAAATGCATGGAATATGGAACATATCAAACATATTATCAAAGTTCTGAAGACTGATATTAATATACATTATATAGAGAATATTTGTTTATCTCACAAAGAACACAGTATGCTGCGATTAGGAAGAGCAGCCGAGTAATTCTTCGTAGCGAAATAGTCATTATTTAAAGTAAGAAACATATGAGACATATAAACAGAGCGTGGCTGGAGAGTAATGAGCCTTTTAATGTTATGCTTAGGTGGACATGTAGTAGACACTGCGCTTTGTAATGTTAAAATTTCCTTAAATCAATAGTTGTGTCGGGGTGGATTGGAATGAACTGGCACAGGTTAGAGTCTAGTGAAAAATGCGGTAGTTTATAAACGATTTTCGTAAATTTCGGAGAATTTGTCGATTTATGAAAAATACCTCAAGAAGACACCGCCGGAGAATTTGCCGATTTATGAAAAGAAATACCTCAAGAAGACACCGCCCAGTGAATTTTGTTAGTCAGTTACTAAGTATGTGGGCTAATTATGCGGTTAGTAATATGAGTGATTCGCACATATATTTGCTAGTCGTTTTTTAATAGTGTATATTGTGTGAGGTACGTACCCAGTCAGTATGTGAGTTAATTACACGTACATTTGTTAGTCAGCTACAAAGTATAAGTTAATTGGAGTAAATATAGGAGTTAATCACAAATATATTTGTTAGTCATTTTCTTAGCGGTGTTAATTACGTGAGTTTATTACACGGAAGTTTGTTATTCAGCTACTCAGTATGAATTAATTATTTGCACACTTCTGTAGTTTTTGGTTATATTAAGCTTTCAGGTCTTACTTATTTAACTCTTTAAAGAAGCGCATACTGCTCTATTTAAAAGACCCAGTCTGTACCACGCTGTAAACACTTTTCATCTCGGTTATAAAAACCAAACAGTTTATGGTGTAAGTGGCACAAGTCGCTGTTTGTTCTGAGATAAATGCAAAACACATAAATACAGTGTGGGCAGAGCGTACAATTGTTGAATGTTAAACTGTTGGTGCATCACCTAACCAGTAGGCTTTAAAAGGTTGATCTAGTGTGCTTTCATTATGCCTGTATGTTAAGGCATATATTTTTGTACGAAAGAAATCTTCCCACAAAATCTACAATATGATTTTAGACTTGTTTTTCAGTAGACTATAAAAAAACCAAAATTAAATTAAATGGAAAATCTCAGGATAGCATCCTAGCACCGGCGCGTAAATTCAACGGAATCCATATAGAATTTTAAAAGTTATACATTTCACGTGTGGCGTGACAGACCTATGAAATCATCTCATTTATACGCATCGTCTTTAGTTACATTTTACTCGTTTTACAAAGTGTGTGTAAGAACAGCCGTAACAAGTGACTGCACTTTCCTTACAGAGATTAGTATAGGCCTTTACTGATCTGCTGGTTAATTGTGCATTATTTTCAGTATGAAATTGAAAATAATGAATTTTTATTTAGATTACACACTTATAGGTTAGGAGTGACGTCATATTGAATGGTACTTTTGTTATCGACTTTTGAGAGGACACTCCTTCATCTTCAGGGTATTCGATATGTCAGTTTTGTTGGAATATCCTGATGATTGAGACAGCAAGCTTCTCCGAATCGTAGTCAACGAATTAACAATTAGCACGGTGTCATATCCAAAAGACTGCCATCTTCATCCACAGTTTTGTGAAAACCACAAATAACACCATTTTAATGCAGGTCCGAAATGAAAACCACGCGTGCACCACACACACACACACACACACACACACACACAAATTCACATCCACACACACCCACACTCACACACCACACACACACACACAAAACCACACTCACACACATTCACATCCACAAACACACACACACTCACACACACAAACCCACACTCACACACCACACATACACACACACACACACTCACTCAAACCAACACTCACACACCCACACTCACATGCATACATGCACAATGGATAGTGTTTGTATCCCACGTCACACAGGATAACCTGCAGATAAACATCCATAAGACATGTTTTATAACTCTTCGCAGTGGACATATAATATTGTTTTACCAGGTTTTATTAGGTGTGCACCATTAGGTATGTGAATGAATGTAGAAGTTTGCCACACTGAATCTGAAATTACTTCACTCGCTATGGTACATCTTACTTCTCATTACAGTGTTTGTACGCGTACGGTAGGACTGGGGACAGTTAATGATTAATTGCCTCTGTATGTGTGTATGTGTGTGTTTGCGTGCTTGTGTGTGTGTGTGTTTTGTGTCGTTCCTATAGCAAACCAATTTTAGCACAGCAGCTACTCGCTGTCTGATAGATGGCGTTAATTTTCGGCCACGATGCATCATTAGATGTTTTCTAATAGACGATTCTTAATTGATTGAGTGTGAGCGTGTTATGTCATTTCATGGAAACCGAACACAACGCAGAGGTTAGTTTTAGTGTCTGACGAATGGTGTTAACCGTGGGTCTCGAGGCGCCAGTCCATAAATCGTGTAGATGGAAGCGAATACAGGAGAAAAGAAGGAAATCATATGTCAGGAATGGTTAACTTGAGGAGGTTAGGAGCCGCACGTTCGAGAACAGCTTTGACAAGAACCATGCGTAAATTAAATTAAATTAAATTAAATTAAGTTAAACAAAGTAAAACAAAATAAACACATTTTTTCTTAATAGATTTCATACATCTGTTCTTCCAGCTATTATAGGTTAACTTCTGTTAGTTGTGGGAGTCATTTGTTTGGATAACCCTTCACTAAACCGTTCACGGTTAGTCTCATGTGCAGTTAAAGAACAAGAATATTAATGCTTACAGGTACATTCCGCGGCATGAATCAGTGACATGCGCGAATTGCGTTGTGGGTGCCCTTGGTATGTGCTATAATAGTCGACGTATTATTGGAATTTCAGTAGGCGTTACGAAATTCACCGCAATTTATAGAAAACTGGTTAATATGGTTTGAGAAGGAATGCGACTTTCTGGATGATTAGTGACCGTAAATTGAGATATGCGCAGGAAAGAGGTAATACTCTACTCGCAAGTAATATGCATGAATATACGAATTGAAACAGAATTTCGTACGTCATATAAGTCATGAAGTTAGTCGTCATCTTGCTGCAGTTCGAATGAGGTACATCCTAAAAAGTAGCTTCTCTGAAACTTGCCTTTTGTACACAGTTTTAACACCGTACTGTATAAAGGGGGGGCCGCGGTGGCACAGTGGTTAAGGTGCTGTGCTACATATCGAAAGGTCGCTGGTTCGATCCCAACTGGTGTCATTTGAATTTTTCGTTGACATAAAATCCTTCCGACCGCACTATGGCCCTGGGGTCGACCCAGCTTCTAACAGAAATGAGTACCAGGAGCATTTCCTGGGGGTAAAGGCGGCCGGTGCGTAAGGCTTATAACCTTACCACCATCCTGTACCGTTATCATGTAATCTGGGAACCTTAACTTACTGGAACCCTCTGCGCCACTACAGGCCTGTAACGGAACTGCTTTACCTTTACTGTATAAAGGAACATTACTGCATAAACACAATGGCATATTCAATAGAAATAACAACACTAATCTTCCGTCAGCTAAAAATCTGTTAGTGTAGACGAACACACGGAAAAGAAGACTTTTTAAACCCAGCTTTCTTTATAAAAGAAAGATCTGAGTTACAAATCACTTTATTTTTAATACTAAGTGCCGGAAACGCCATTTCAGATTGTATTAAACCTTTAATTTCTTCTACAATGTTATTTCTTGTATGTTTCTGCCTGCACTGGGAAACACTTGCGTCATGATCAGGATGTTCGATAAATTCTTACAATTAGGGGTTACATTCTTTGTAGTGTATGGGACACTGAACATCAGGGCGACGTTATGATGATGGATTGTTAGGCGCTTTCGCAAAACTGCGAAATGCAACTACTAGCTTCGTCATGTCTGTCTGTCCTTCTGTCGGCATGGAACAACGCGGCTCCCACTGGACGGATTTTGATTAAATTTGATATTTGAAGATATTTCGAAAATCTGTCGAGAAAATTCAAGTTCCATTAAAATAAAACAAAAACAAGGAGCACTTTACATGGTATTTCGCTGGATTCGTCTTAGAATAAGATATGTTTCAGAGAAGTAGAGGAAATCAAAACTCGTGTTTTATATTCAATGCACATTTTTCCCCCGAAAGTCGTACCGTTTTTGAGATAATGTGGAAAATTATTGTAGAGGCAGACAGGCCATAAATGATATTATAATGCTGTTCGAAAAGTACACTAAGACAAGAATACAAATAAACACGCATGATATATGATACTCTTTGCTCTTTTATTGCAAAAATGTTTAAGCGAGCGCGCCTTAATTTTACGTTACACGTACATCGCCTGTCTGTTACAAATTACATTTTAACATTTTACCTTAATACTGCTACCCATCTGGACATACGGGATAGAGCTATGGGGATGCAGCAAGCCATCCAACAACAAGATCCTCCAAATATTCCAGTCGAAAATGCTCAGAATGATCAGCAGTGCCCCCTGTTACGTCTCCAAACAAATCTTGCACTGTGACTTCGAAATCCCGTACGTAACGGAAGTGGTCAGAATCAACGCTACCAAATACAAAAATCGCAGCACTGAGCACAGGAACCAACTGATCAGAGCTCTCTTTAACCCCTCATTCGACAGACGACTCAAAAGTCTATGGCCGGAAGACTTAGCTCAATAGCACAACTCAGTGAACCACCGATGGATGGTACCTGCCACACAAACTTTTCTTACCTCAACCTTACTAATTACTCTGCCTAACTGAGTAGATTGTAATTTGCAATATACAATAAAGAATAACATTTTACCTGTCTGTAATCTCAGAGAAGTGTTGTTATTTAATAAGGGTTAAATGTAATTTCAGTTTCTTCTATGAATTACCTGGATTGTTTTATGTGAACTTCAGTTTGTATGTTAGTTACACTGTGTGTGTGTGTGTGTGTGTGTGTTTGTGTGTGTTGACCCACCCTTAGAAATGTTCTGTGTTTATCGTACTATTGTGGGAATTGTAACTCTTTTTTTTTGGGGGGGGGTTCTTCTGATTTAGGTACCAGTCCTTGCCTTTTATTTTCTTTATTTGTTGTATTTTTATTAAAAATGGTGTTTAATTACATTCTCTTGTTTACCGCGTTGTCGTTTCATTATTTATCATTGGAAGCTTGTAGACAAGGATAAGCTGGTTAGGTCACCTAGAGAGAATGGAGGAGTGTAGGATGCCCAAAAGATCTTCACTCAAGAACTGGAAGGGACGAGAAGAAGGGAAAGACCCAGGAAAAGATGGAAAGAGGAAATAGAAAGAGATCTTCAGGTGCTGGGAGTGAGAAGATGGAGAGAGATGGTGGCAGATAGGAAAAATGGAGGGACATTGTTCGACAGGCCAAAGCCCACAGTGGGTTGTAGTGCCAATGGAAGAAGAAGAAGGATGCATGTAGACAGTAAAGTTTGAATAATATAAAACTGTATTATTAATTTTAAAAAGCGACTGTTTTATTCTCGTGAATGTTATTTTTCACAGATTCCTTTTAATCCTCTAAACGATAGTTTGGCGCTCAGCTATAGCCAGAAATACTTGAGCGAGAATACAATTTTGGTTTTGACAAAACATACTGCTCAATTCTGCTATGAAATGAAACAGTATTCTGCCTTTGTCAGCGGAGCGTGGGTGCGAGATAAAATACGATTTAGATTTCCTTACTTAATGATAACTTAATATCTACAGCATATCACCGATGTTCAATTCGTTCCATTTCTAGCGTTATTATGTATGTAATTACATTATGTTTTTGCTTGAAGAATACAGTCGTGACGTAATTTAACACATGAAAATTCATTAGCGGGACACAGTTTCTTACACTGAATATGCGTGATGTACTAAACTCATCTCCACGTTTGTCTCCTTAATTTGAAATGGCTCCCACGTAAGAATGAATCTACTGCACGTAACGCATAAGCTACCTCAAAGCGGAGCTGACACAAAAGCACAGAAATATACATAAATTGTGCCGTCACCAAAATTCTTCGTACACGCCACACAGTCTGCAGCTACTTTGAAGTGTAACTTTAACATCGCCATATGGTCCAGTAGCCTGTTCAAAACACGTCTGAGACTTCTCACACTTTTTCAAAATAAAGAAATAATAATTCGCTGTCCACGAGTTGTTTGCGGTATCATGTGGGGGTTAGTGATTTAGTGTGAAAAACATAAACTTATACACAGCGGGCTACCGAGGCGGGATTTGGGGGGTTCAACCCCCCCCCCCCCCGAAATTCCGAAGGCCCTCCAAAATAGTTCCAAATTCAACCCGATTGTGAAAACTGTTCAAAATTGCTGAATTTAGGACGCCAACACCTGAAGATATTCAGAAAAAAGGCAGCAAAATTCTAAAACTACCTAGGTTCGCAATTGTTTTACATTAGCAGTGACAAATAAATTGGTTGTCATCATAAATAGTCTTAAAGTACCAAAAATTAACAAAATTTTACTACATAAAATAAAATTTCTTGTACCAAATTACAGCTGCCTACAGAACCCCTGACTAGGGGGCTACCGCCCCCAGATCCCCGTTCTCTCTGTCCTCAGCTGAATTTGTTGAAACCCCCCCCCCACCCGAGCAAAATTCCTGGGTATGCCACTGCTTACATATACTAATATTTATAAACACATACCTCTAAATTTCTTAACGAAGTACACAACCTGATGTCACAGGAATAACTACAGGGAGTACAGGGACTACAGCCAGTGAAGAAGTTTCCCATCTATGGACCCCAAAGTTCATTATCATATTTCAAATAGTGAAGCCACTTACTTCTGGCCAACACCCTCACGTATTTTTTTTTGTGTCAGATAATATCTGTTGTTGTATTTCCATCTAAACTTATTTGCCACAAGTTCTGTTTTTCCGACTGACATCCTCAATTTAGACCTGATATTTCCCATTCGTTTTGATGTCGTTCATTTTAATTCTCTCCCATGTATTGACCCTAAATATGGCCGTATTTGTTCAAGAATAGGTACCCGTATCCCATCATGGCTCAGTTGTTACTTTGCCTACCACTAAGCTTCACTCTCCTCAGAGTGTATTTCTATGATTTTTACGCGTTTCATAAACAAGAGCTATTATTTCTGCATACAGCTTCAGGAGATTGATTCTTATAACCGAGACGTTGCGTGTTTCCTGGGCGGTACGAACTGAATCTTTTAAATGCAATTTAGGTAAATTTTCGTCTCAAAAAATTTAATTGTGTGTTTTTCTCAATCTTCTGATAGGTTCTCATTCTCAGGCCTAGATTAACTTATTGTCCTGACAGCTTCTGTGTCCCATGCTTGCATTTACAGCCCTACTCTTACATCCATAAAACGATAAACTTGGAGGTTTTTGTTGTGGGGGGGACCATTTGCTGAAAAAGGAAACATTCAAAAAGACCTGGGCAATGTTTTTGCTTGTGACGATAAGTGGGAAGTGACAGAGTGCGAGATTATAAATATGTAAGATTAGTAAATATTTAAACAATAAAGGTTATATGAAAAAGAAATGCTATTAATACTTTTCAGACACAGCAGTCATTGTGCCACCTGCCTTAACTTTTATAAATTCTGTGTTTTGCACAAGAAATATATTAATGGTTTCCTGTGATTTTTACAATGAACAGCCATTTGCAATGTAATGGGGAGGCAGTGTGTTTGCCGAGCGGTAGGAACTGAATTTGTACGTAATACGGAGACGACTTTTATTTTTCAAAAGTCTGGGGCTTCCAAAAACAGGTGCGCATAGCGGTTTCATATTTCCCGTATTTCAAAGTTGTCCATATTCTGTCGAATCGAGGACCAATATATGTTTCCTACTGAGGATAAATTGCCCTTGTCTAAAATAAGTTTTAGCTTATTTCGCTTTCTTTTCCCAAACTTTTAACAAATTGGTGTTACAGATGTATTTGCTGTCGTCTTCGGAGAGGATTTTATGGGATTATTTATTTTTCTATTTTATTTTTTCTTTATTCGTTTGAAAGTTAGTAATGTTGATAATTTGTAAGCGAATTAAAGACTAAACGTTTAAATATATTTCCCTCTAGTCACGAGGGCATTAAATTGGACCACAGTTGCTACCTCCCAGTTAACATCCAATTATCATTTGTAGGCACCGTATTGCATTTTATTCAGCGAAGCTTAACCTCACAACACAGTTCAGCATCGGTCAGCAACCCGCAGCCCGGCCGGGTGTATTATGCGACTAGCGACCACATTTATAAATTGTGTATGTGCTATAACAATTACACTATAATTTAGGCGATTAGGTATGCCACTTACTGTTATTGTTCCACTTGCGGCCCGCAGCCGTGGCACTTTCCCATAAAAAGACTGAAGATTCGTGCCGTACAGTGCTGCTCAGAAAAATGGGAAAACGTACGCTCTAAATGCCCTCTACACTAAATACAGATTTTAGCACACTGTTAGATACTCTCGTCTTTTCAAAAAATGTGTAGAGTATTTTTAATAAGAGAAATTTGTGGAAAGTGCTTAGATAGGTCTGCACGTTGTGATGAATGAAACAAAACAATAACGACATTCGTGACTCTGTAGAAGTTCGTGCATATTTGATGGATTTAACCTGACAATCGCACACATATTGATGTGCAAAGTTTTCGTGTGCTTAGCTTCTTTGGATGTTAAGTCCCAGAACATGGCAGTATAGCATTCGTTCCACATTACTGCCATACTGAATATTCACTGTAAAACTTAAGACGGACTGTGAAGTAAACCTCCTAATTTCTCGAAATAAAAATCACATAACGATGTGGTTACCTGATCGGTAGCATGCACAGGTTCACTACATTTCAAATGCGCCGATGAAGTAAGCTGGGCAGAGAACTTGACTTCGTCCGATTCACAAATTGACCTCTCAGGAGTTGTATGTGGGTAATTTTCCTGCTGGGGAACAACGGTTAATGGGTTTTATATATATATAAGGCGTGCCCAAGTGAAAGTGGGACTGATAAATTTATGCAAAGGTTTATTTAGTTTAAATGCACGTACATATTATAAATTGAAGAGTGGTACATATACAATATCTGTGTAACACATACTGTCTACACATAATCCCCTTGTTGGTTGAAACAAGTGTCCCATTGGTCCACGAGACGATGGATACTGTCAGCGAAGAAAGTCTTGGGTTGCGTGCGGAACCACATGTGCTTGACCTGGTCGTGGCATGTCCGCTGTACTCACACGTCCATGACGAAAATCACTACACCATCGGAAAAATGCAGTACGTGACATACACTCAGTCCCATACACATTCTTCATTCGACTGTAAATGTCGGTTCCACTAACACCTTCTGCCGACAAAAATTGGATTACTGCGCGCTGAGCCTGTTTGGAGGAATCCATGGCACGATCTTTAACTGTTATCTCGCTTCTGTTTCACTCAACAACACACTGCCGCTATCGTGTGTATACCAAATTTCTCCTGACATACACTGCCATCTACCGGAGAAATTGCAAAGTTCTACCGCTGGGAATAACGGCGCTCCAACCTCAGTCCCACTTTCACTTGGGCACGCCTTATATATATATATATATATATATGTGTGTGTGTGTGTGTGTGTGTGTGTACGTACTAGAGATACTACAAAGTGTAAACGCAAACTTGTCCCGTGTCTTTATTAAGCCGGCATAGCTCAGTCGGTATAGCAACTCTCTACAGGCTGAACGTTACGGGTTTCGAACCCCTCTGCGTAAGACATTTTTCGCACCCGCCCAGACCGACGTCAAGACCCACCCAGCCTCCTGTAAAATGGGTATCGGGGTTCTTTATAGTGGTAAAAAGACCGAGGTTTGGCGTTGTTCACCCATTACCCTTTTAGCGCCGATTTTGAAGAAAGGGTAGAGTTTTATCTCTGTCCCCGTCTGTGCCTTCATAGATTGTTGTAGGGTGAAATTTATTTTTGCTTGCCTTTGCTAAGGAAATTATGAGCGTCCGTCATAAAATAACTTCACATCGTCTATAATTTCGTAAGGAAAGATAATAAACTGACTGTGTTTGTATCATGGGCTCTGCCCAAGTAAAAATCTTAGCGGTCACAGATTTAAGGATGATCCCAGAAGGATACAGTAGTAGCAAAACGGCTTATAGCAAGCTCAGGTTTCTGTAAACAGGCAGTAGAAAAGATTATCAAGTTTTGGCGAGGAATATGTGAAAAAGTACAGTTAATTGTGAACTGCTGTTATTTGGCATTAAAATAAAGAACCCGGCAGTGTATGTGGTGTATTTCCTGACCAACTATCGTACAAGGTAACATTATGTACAACCGTAGAACAGATAAAAGGGAGAATATTTTACAAATTTTATTGAATTAAACCGTCTTTGCACAACACAATTGATAGTCCAATTCAAGAGAATATTTTAGCTCCTAAAATAGAATTTTGCTGCATGGAGTTAATTAAACTGTAAAGAATGTGGTGTCAGTTTGTTTATATGATTCATGTTACCCTTTATATATAGTCCAAGTGGTGGGATCTTTTGAAAAGGGCAATAGCCCTGCGGATTCCTTAGCGGGGGCTTGAATTTGTAGGCTAACCGAACTACTCACTCCTTACGTTCTGAGCATTATGCAATTGGGAGTAGCGCAACATTATTTTTAGATCTTTTTTAACGTGCCGTTAAGAATTGCATTGCTCATATCAAAACAACGTCATATTGTCAGTTAAACACAACTATTGCCATTTTATCGTAATACTAATATTGCGGTGTGGGATCCTACAAAAAGAGGGAAACAAATTATAATGTGGTATTGTAAGTTGATTATTACCTGAAATTTAAGTATGTATTCATCTTGATGATAGATTATTTAATCGGAGACATACAGCGTTTTTCTAAGAAAATGTAGTTGTGTTGGGCTGATAATGTGATATTGTTTTGATTTTTTCAAAGACACAATATTATGAATTTTATGAAATTATATATAATATATACATATATGTAGCCTTAGTTCCAAGTAATATACTGAATGATCCCTGCAAATAACCAACTTGACGCACAATTTTTCATGTATGTCTGGTATGCAGGTTAACCTGCATACCAGACGGTCATCTACACAGAGTGACATTACTAGATGTCGCATTGATACAATGGGCACATGGATGCCCGAAACATGTAAAGAATAGAAATAAACATACATGAAAAATTGTGCGTCAAGTTGGTTATTTATAAGGATCATACCGGGATGCACGGTCAACAAAACATAAAATAATATACTGAATGTATGATGGACTGTGAGTGAGAATTCATGCTGTGGGATTTCACTACCTAAAGTGACATGTAACAATATGGCAGAGCTCAGTCTGTGCGCTTTTTGTATATGAACCAGATGAGGCAGATATAACCGAGATTGGTAGGACAACAGTATTTTATATGCAGGGTAGATAGGGTAAATAGTGACATTCTGGACGCGGAAAATAAAACGAAAGACGAGAGATGAGAACTAAGAATAATAAGTGATAAATAGTATGGTATTTAAGATTAATGTAAGGGATGGATACTGCAGTAAATCCCTCACGTAGTAACTGAACAAGAAAAATACACTCAGATTTTCCTCCACGTGGAAACGGAATGGCCACTGAGAAAACTAGAAAGAGGATTTTGTAGGCGTTGCAGGTGTTAAATAATGCGTTACGAAAAGAAATAAGGCATTAACTTGTGTTCACTCTTAAAGCTTTCCATGCCGTGCATTTTTCGTATAGTAATTATATCTTTAATATAAAAACAAAGTGCATATACACAATAAAATACCTGTATTATTATCAACACTCTCCTACATGTTTCGGCGCTTATTGCGCCATCTTCAGGTACAACTGTTTCGTATTCTCAAAACTACTCTTACAATGTAATAACAGTTTTGAGCACACGATAAAGTTCTCCCTGAAGATGGCACAATAAGCGCCGAAACATGTAGGAGAGTTATTTATCTCAGTAATTAACCAACTTGATGCTCAAAATTTTTGTTTTACAATAAGTTTATTTCATGCCTCTACATGTTTCGGGCACTATGTGCTCATCATCAGGAGGTCAAAATTGTATTACACAGCCTCTGGTATCATCACACTGAAACAAGTGAGTGGTCTAAAATTTACTAAAATACATTCTATAAATACGAGCAAATGGTAGTAAAGTTTTACTACCATTTGCTCATATTTATAGAATTGTATTTTAGATATTTTAGACCACTCACTTGTTTCAGTGTGACGATACCAGATGCTGTATAATAAAATTTTGACCTCCTGATGATGAGCACATGGTGGTCGAAACATCAAGAGGCATGAAATAAACTTATTGTAAAACAAAAATTTTGAGCATCAAGTTGGTTAATTACTAAGATAAATATACTGAGATGCACGGTCAGCAAAACATAAAAAAATGTAGGAGAGTGTTTGCTAACAATACATGTATTTTATTGTATATATGCATTTTGTTGCTATATTAAATGTATAATCATTATTGTATTTACTCTGTTAATCAGATCACGTTTAAGGTTGACGTAATCAGCATTAAAGAAGATACGTTCTTCAATATGGAAGGAGACAGGGAATTAAAGGGAAATGATTATACGTGACATCATACAGTGTAAGTAGGTTTGTTACCACACGCATCTTGCAGACTCCATGCAACGTAGTTAGTCAAATCGCAACTCGTCCAAGAGATAACAGAACTGGAAAGTTTGTAGCAGATGACTTTACTTCCCAGCTTCCGTCTAGCGGTTGTGTTTATGTTGTGGAAGTCGGAAAGCATGGAATTAACATTAATTTTGCGGACGTATGGTGGAATTTAACAAGCAGCGGGAAGTTAGAGAACAAACTCCTTTTGTTGTATTTCAATGACGAAATATGAATATGCGTTTTACTCATTCGGACGCAAATTGTTTACAATGAGAGTTTGCAGAAACATTTAATTACATAGTTGAGTTACTCCCATTTTATGTGACAGAAAGTGTTTATTGCTCCAATCGTGAATTAATATTACGAATGTACATTTCCAGCAAAGGATGTCACTAAAGTTCACGCTCTGAAAGCGTATAACAGGTGGAGTGTCTTGTTGTATTGACGGATTGTTGTGTACCCGTTAAAATCCCTTTGAGCCACCAGATTTAGGCTTCAAAATTTCTACATTATGCCCACATAATGCGTTTTTGTGTTCCTTATGGATATCAGAAATAACAGCGATTATTTCGCCATACAACGTTAACTGGTTGGTTTTTTATAACACAAACGTAGGGTGTTTACTACGCGGTACGAACTGGCTCTTTAAATATAATTTACGTTAATATTATCGGTTCTTTAGATGGGGTGCATGCCGAAGAAACTATAGTTAATTTACTAATAGACTAGAATATTGTCCTGAGCCCTCAAATGGGCTCAACGTCGACAGCCAGTACACACCAACTGGCTTAACAGGACAGACGGAAGGAGTCTTAATCTGACGTAGTGTTCGAAGGTTGAAAATGTTTGTACATTCGAATTGGTGTAGAACTGGATGAGCTGTATAATTGCGATTACATTTTAGACAATGATGTTAGTTGTTTTTGTTCATGTTGTGGTAAAGACGTCGCATTTCAACTACCAAGCTGGAAGACAACATAGAATTTGAATCCAGGAATCCTACATGCTAACGTATTTATGTTACGGCGTTTGGAAGGCTTACAGAATGACGATCAAGTGAAGTCCCATTTGAATTCATGCTAACCTTAAACGAAATTACGGATTTGACTGCACAAAGTAAAGCTACCGTACTACATTCTTATAACACAGAAATTTTGCTCAGTAATCTATAAGATATCACTTTTATAATCATGAGACAGTGGAAAAAGCGAAGAACTTGAAAAGGTGCAAGCTAACCTACTGTGCAGTTACGTTGGTTGATCCTTGCTTGCATCAAGTGTATGTTACTTACACGATCACGTAATTTCCAGTATTTTAACATTTAGCATAAGCTTTGAAGCCGAGGAAGGGGAAACCCCTAGTATAGGCCGGTTCAACCTTTTACGTAGGGTGGGAAACTTAGGCAAAATTCTGTCTGCATGTAGCCAACGTGAAATTAAATACTCAGAATAAAGAATGTGTAACTATACATGCAATTATATGTATAATCTTACCTGTGTATTTGTATGTACATCATATATGATAAAAATATATTGATAACAATACGAAAAAGTTTTGTTAAAAAAGAGGATTTTGCAACGAAAGGTAGGGTTTCGCTAGTTTTAGCAGCGTTTAACAAAATTAGTAATATAACGCGTGTCTCCATAAATAAAATGCTCGTAATTTTTCAAAATTTTTTAATGATTTCTATCTCGGTTTTGTCAGAGAAAGTTTTGAAGGACGTTTTCTCACATCGTGTCTCCATAGGCAACATCACATTGTGTCACGGGCAACAAATCCCTACGGGATGGGCGGACCTGTCTTAGTTACTTACTCTTTAATTTCACAGCTGTGACAAAGTCATTACGGATGTTGTTCTTCCGCATTTTCTTTCCTCTTTTCTTCTTTCCCTCTTATTTGATCTTGTCCTTACTATTTCACTAATATTCTCCGGATTCTCTCTACTTACTGTCGTACACGAGTTAATAATCTCTTGTAGATTATTCTCACATCCTTTGTCTCATCATTCGTTTCACTCCCACGCATAAGGCTTACAAATTAGGTCTCATAAATTTTCATAAGCCAGAGCCATACGCAAGTACTTTTTACTTCCAAACAAATTAGCTGAATATGATTTCAAATGGAAGTCCATTATTGTATGATTCTCACATTTATTTCAAAGGCAGAGCGCCACCTAGGTCCATTAGAATACCATAAAGGATTGTCCTGACAGCACCCTAAAAATCATGACGGAAGCGTTTTGTTATCCTGCGAGGTAAAAAGAGAGGGCGTGGAACTATTTCAGCTTAGGGTGTCCAAGTAATGCTGTTGGATCTATGCTGTAGCTGTTCGTTCTAATTTTACCCAGTGGGAACTTCCCAGTACACCAAAATTCCAAGCTCTCTTTTTAACTTCGCGGGTTACACGTTGTGGAAAGGCATCAATTTTGCACTCTTTCTGTGTTGTTATCGAAGAGTGAATTCTAAAATCCACCACCCACCCTCCCGGCAAGAGACTAGCTCCCCAGCTATTGTCTCTAAACTCGGTGCATGTCCCCGGCACCTGTTCATATTCCACCTATTGGAACGGCAGCGCCCGATTTATTTTCTAGAGATAGACAAATAGCTAAGGAATATTTTTTTAATAAAGGATGATTCACTTCGCAATGAGTGTAAAAGAAATGTATGCAAAAATTTTGGCATATAAATTTCGACCCGTAATACTTTAACTAATGTGGAGTGTGTGTACTCGTATCTAGGAAGTGTGTCATTCCCGTTGTGTGTGTGAAACTAGGAAAAGGTATGTAGTCAAACACAACGTAATCACTGAGGTGTATTTGATGACTGTGGTGGAAACAACTACATGTTTCGGCCTGTATTGGCCATCATCAGGTTGTTTCCACCACAGTCATTAAATACACCTCAGTGTTTACGTTGTGTTTGACTACATACTTTTTCCTAGTGTGTACTCGTCTAACACAACTATATTTATTGGTAGAATATAAAGTATTTTCTACATAAGATACAACTACATGTTTAGGCGCTTGGTAATGGGCATCTTCAGGTTGTACATGAAATACTTATTAAGCAGTTATACAATACATACATGAGCATAACATGTAGTTGTACCTTATGTAGAAAATACTTTATATTCTACCAATAAATATAGTTGTGTTAGACAAGTACACACACTCTACATTAGATATTTCATAGAAAACAGCGGAGATGACGAACCTCATGACCGTAATGCTTTATTTTAAAATAACTGATATTTGTATGCCTCGCTTATAAATAAAAGCATCTTTCACACTTTATGATTCTGCAGTGTAGGTGAAGAAGGCGTTTGAGGAGAGAAATTATTGTTGTTACGAATAGAGTTGAAGAGGATGGATAAAATAACTGGAGAAGGGCCAGTGAAAGTCAGTTGTGTATGCCAAAGTGTAGTCCGAAACTTACTGTAACTTCGAAACAGGAAGAGAATTACAGAGACTGAGTTCTTTGCGCTTACAGATGTTTCAAAATTACTTAAAAGTTTGAATTAAGAGAAGTAGTGCACAGGAAACAACGTTTCTCTATATGAGGTCAACTCTGCAATTACGTAGGTTAACCCTGTAATTAAGTAACCAACTACTAATACGGTAGCAAATGGGAAGTTAAACACCGCTAAAATTCGACACGCTTTTCAGACACTTATATGTGACTATGATCCTTACAGTTGTCCCCATATGGGGGTTAACCATATAATTTCCCGCCTCCTTCTCGAGTCTTGCAAATATAGATTTCTGTAGAGGGTTGTATACAAAATTTTTTTATGATTATTTGTTTCCGTCATCCTTTCCCCCCTCCCAGTCCATCGATGCCACTTTTACTACACTTTTGTGAAATATAGAACGAATTTTTCAGAAAGAATCTTCAGTCTTTATTTATGTGCCAATGCAATAAATGATTCATTTCTTCGAAAGTCCGTATATCTTCTTTAGCCGTATGTTTTTAAGTATTTGTAAATGATGTCCATCCCTAGAGGTAATGTACGTTCTATACCTGTGCAAAACAACAGAAGACTTCCCCCCCCCCCCTTCATAATTTTTGAAATGAATAATCTGGGTCCAGGTTATCGAACATGCAGCCTGCTTGACCCCGGGATGCGGCCAGTATGAGATTGTTAGCAAAAATTTTGTACACTCATTAGCTAGCATACATGGCCTGGCAGGTCATTAGCGAATATCTCATTATGTTAAATGATATTATTCTCATGGACTTGATCAAAATTGTTCAGAAAGACCGGCACGAGGCCTATTACTGTGCAGGTTTTACACAATATGGTTGATTAAACTATGTTCCTAACCTCATTTACGTTGCTGCTAAAAATTGCTTTTTAGGCGGTTTCGCAAAAATTATGAAAAGCGATTATTTGCTTCGTCATGTCGGTCTGTCTGTCTGTCCATCCGTATGCCCGTTTCTTCGTCTGTCCGCCACCATGGAAAACCTCGGCTCCCACTGGACGGATTTTCATGAATTTTGGTATTTGATTATATTTAAAAAATGTGTCGTGAAATTCAAGTTTTATTAGAATACGACGAAAAAAAAACGGGTACTTTATGTGAGTACCTGTGCACATTAACAGCAATATCGCGCCGATTCTTCTTAGTATGAGAAGTTTTTCAGACAGAAGTTGTGGAGATAATCAGAATCACACATTTAATGTTGAATGCCTGTTTTTAAGGAAATCATGCCGTTGTGGGATGTGCAAAAATATGGTACAGCCAGCTAGCCCAGAGATGAAAATATAGAACATTGCATGGGCTTTGCATGCTGGATAACTGAGGACACAGACACATGTTCATACTAAGTGATAATGCTTTTCTACGTTGCGCGATCGCGCCTTACTACTGTCATCAGTAAGAAGTTCATGGGCACGAAAAAACATATAAGTAGATACCTGGTCATGAGGCCCACTACTAAAAGTACATTGGACGCCCCTGATCAAGGCGGTTACAAATAAATTGTTCAGTATGTTACCCTTGGAATTTTTAATGCCATGCTGATGGGTAATTTCTTTGTCGGCTGTCCCCGAATATTTATTCGCAGTTACTCGAGTTTTTCAATTGAAGGCGAATAATCCATGTCCAAGACCCTTGTGGGCGATGAGTACGTCACATTCCAATAACAGTGCCCCCGTCCCTGCACTTAGCGAATCTACACATGGCTGAGGATAAAGGCTTCTAGACACAGGGGTTAGATTTGTGTAGTAAGGATCCTTTGTCCCCGGGGTTAAGGATTCTTTTCACAATTGTAGCGGTGGTAGAAGTGCTGGCGGAAGCGGTGTCCCTGCTGCCGTAGAGGAAGCTTTGAGATGTCAGTCTTTATGACGTAACGCAGTCTCGCTAGGCTCGACATTTCACAAAAGGGTGTGTAATGACTAAGTCACATCAGTGGAGGAGACTATTGCAGAAGAGAGCGTTTAGCCTGCTTAAACAGAATGAAAGGCGACATTCACTGCGTTATAAATCAGAGAGATAATAGACAATTCGCCAAAAGAGACCGCTCAAATTGTAGTGGGAAGGTAAGGACAGGAGTGAGCTCAATTCACGGAGGGTGAAACAAGAAGAAGAAGAAGAAGAGGAAGAAGAGGAAGAAGAAGAAGAAGAAGAGGAAGAAGAAGAAGAAGAAG
>Ga0123354_10004306_pt1 | contig 20122 bp, 19 predicted proteins | sample TergutLab28metaG_2_FD_97872 | JGI IMG/M metagenome (GOLD analysis project Ga0123354, IMG submission 97872) | Labiotermes labralis P4 segment gut microbial communities from Petit-Saut dam, French Guiana - Lab288 P4 | ecosystem: Host-associated > Arthropoda: Insects > Digestive system > Gut ...
AATCAATTACGGTTGGATTTAATTCATTCTTTATAAACAAATGTCATTGCGGGCTTGACCCGCAATCTCGTGATAACGTACAGTATTAAAATAAAATTTATGCCAGATATAAAAGCAAGTGAAGTTTCGGAAGTATTGAAAATGCAATTGGAAGGCATCGATACCCGAGTGAAATTTGAAGAAGTGGGTGTTGTGCTTCAGGTAAGCGACGGCGTTGTCCGTATTTTCGGCTTGAGTAAAGCCGAATCGGGAGAACTCCTCCAGTTCGACAACGGCGAAATGGCTGTAGTGATGAATCTGGAAGAAGATAACGTTGGAGCCGTTTTATTTGGACATACCGATTTGATTAAGGAAGGGGACAGCGTCAAACGTACAGGACGTATCGCTTCCATTATGACCGGTGAAGGTCTTTTAGGACGGGTGGTTAATCCGCTCGGACAGCCCATCGACGGGAAAGGAGCTATCGACGGCAAACTGTTGGAAATGCCTTTGGAACGTAAAGCACCGGGAGTTATCTTTCGCCAGCCGGTTAATGAGCCTTTGCAGACCGGACTTATAGCTATCGATGCGATGATTCCTATCGGTCGCGGTCAACGCGAATTAATTATCGGCGACCGTCAGACCGGTAAAACGGCAATTGGCATTGATACCATTATCAATCAACGGAGTAATTATTTAGCGGGGAACCCGGTTTATTGCATCTATGTCGCTATCGGACAAAAAGGTTCCACCATCGCTAATATCGTTAATACTTTAAAAGAAAAAGGAGCGCTTGAATATACGATTATCGTTGCCGCTTCTGCGTCCGACCCTGCAGCCTTGCGTTTCTATGCGCCTTATGCAGGAGCCGCTATCGGAGAATTTTTCCGTGATACCGGTCGTCACGCTTTGGTTATTTACGATGACCTTTCCAAACAAGCGGTTTCTTACAGGGAAGTATCGCTTATTCTTCGTCGTCCTTCCGGACGGGAAGCTTATCCCGGCGATATTTTTTATCTACACTCTCGATTATTGGAACGTTCCGCCAAAATTATCAATAACGACGATGTTGCGAAACAAATGAACGATGTGCCGGAAAATTTGTTGCCGCTAATCAAAGGAGGCGGTTCGCTGACTGCTTTGCCGATTATTGAAACGCAAGCCGGCGACGTTTCGGCATACATTCCGACGAATGTTATTTCGATTACCGACGGACAAATCTTCCTTGAAACAAACTTATTTAATGCAGGTATTCGTCCGGCGATTAATGTGGGTATATCGGTATCGCGTGTAGGTGGAAACGCTCAAATCAAAGCGATGAAGAAAATTGCCGGCACCTTGAAGACCGATCAGGCTCAGTACAGGGAATTGGAAGCGTTTTCGAAATTCGGCAGCGATTTGGATAACGTTACGCGAATGACTTTGGATAAAGGTCGAAAAAATGCCGCATTGTTGATTCAGCCGCAATACCGCCCTTTGCCCGTTGAGCATGAAATAGCGCTTATTTACGTTGGTACTAAAGGATTATTATTTGATGTCCCGGTTGAAAAAGTAAGCGATTTTGCAAAGGAATTTCTTGAACGGTTGGAATTGAAATATCGCAAAGAAGTATTGGATGTGCTTCAAACAGGTATTCTTAATGATGACGTTGAAAAGTTACTTACTCAAACGGCTACAAGTTTAGCTGAGGAATTTAAAGTAGTAAAATAAAACAAGATGCCTTCATTAAAAGAAATAAAGGGACGTATTGCCTCGGTAAAATCGACCAAAAAGATTACCTCGGCAATGAAGATGATTGCTTCTGCTAAACTCCGTAAAGCCCAATCGCAAATTGAACAGTATTTGCCTTACGAGGATCGACTGACAACGATATTAAGTGATTTTTTATCGGGATATGGAGAAGAAGATTTTTCATCTTCTTTTTCCGATGTCAGGGAATTTCAGCGGGTGGCTCTGGTCGTTTTTTCTTCCAACTCAAGTCTGTGCGGCGCTTTTAACTCCAATATCATACGTATTTTAAATGATTGCGTACAAAAATATCGTAATCAGAAATGTGAAGTAGAGATTTATCCGGTAGGGAAAAAAATAGAAGAAGCGGTTCGAAAACTGACGCTCCAGGTAGATATCAAAGGCAGTTATATTTCATTGATGGATAAACCGGCTTTTGACGGAGCGAAAGAAATTGCCGATTCTCTGATGAGCGATTTCCTTGTAAAGAAAATTGACCGGGTCGATTTGATTTACAATCATTTCAAAAACACGGCGATTCAGATTCCGACGGACGAACAGTTTCTACCGGTTGATTTGTCGAAACAGAAAGGAGGACAGGCTATTCCAACGGATTATATTATTGAACCCGACAGGAAAACGCTACTCGAAACATTGATTCCACGTTCGTTGCGAGGCAAGATTTATGCTGTTCTTTTAGATTCTGCCGCTGCCGAACAGGGAGCGCGAGTGGTTGCCATGCAAATTGCTACCGACAATGCCGATGAACTGTTGGATGAATTAACGATTCAATACAACAAACAACGTCAGCAGTCGATTACCAGCGAAATACTCGATATCATCGGCGGTTCGGAAGCGTTAAAGTAAAACGATCCTATCCCGTCATCATTTAAACCTTTTCATATTTTACACATCAAATAAGATAGATTTGATTTTTTTGTTTCACTAAAAATAAAGTAAATATGAAAAAGGTATTTTTTGCAATTATTTGTGTGTTTGCTGCATCAATGGCTGTTTCCGCACAGCAGGGTCAAGGAGGCAATCGCCCTACACCCGAAGAAAGCGCTAAACGGATGACAGAGATGATGACGAAAGAATTGAATTTGACTGCCGACCAAGTAACTCCAGTTGATTCGATTAATTTGGTTTTTTCCAAAGCTCAAGCCAAATTACGTGAAAGCGCTAACGGCGATTTTTCTTCTATGAGGGAGAATATGCAAAAACTGAATGCGTTACGTTTGGAAGCTTATGAAAAAGTTCTGACGAAAGATCAGTTAGACACCTATAAAAAATTGATGGAGGAACGTATGCGAAACCGCGGCGGCGACCATAGAGGTCAAGGTGGCGGCGGAGGCAATGGTAACAGTGGGTCAACGAATTAAAAGGAAGCTCGCTTCGATTTGAATCCTTCGTAGTATTCAACAAAAAAGCAATGGGTTTTGCCAAACGGACAAAACCCATTGCTTTTTTGGAGGAAACTGCTTATGTTGTTCGGTCCAAATAAGAAATTTAATATAACTTTGCATTCAAAACATCTAAAATTTATATCGCAAATGAATATTTCACAAGTGATAGAAGCATTGGAGGAGGTTGCTCCGTTGGCTTTACAGGAAAGCTTTGATAATTCGGGATTGCAAGTCGGCGACGTCTCTCAAAAAGTGAAAGGGATTTTGCTTTGTCTCGACGTCACCGAAGAAGTGTTGGACGAAGCGCTGGAATTGGACTGTAATCTGATTATTTCACACCATCCCCTGTTATTCAAACCGATAAAGAAATTGAGCGGAAAGACCTATATCGAGCGTTGCGTTATAAAGGCTTGTAAAAACGATTTGGTCATCTATTCGGCGCATACGAATATGGATAATGCCTACGGCGGCGTTAATTATTATCTGGCGGAAAAACTCGGTTTGCAAAACCTGCGGATACTTAGTCCTAAAAATGACGGCTTACTGAAATTAGTCGTTTTTGTTCCCGAAGCGCATGCCGAAACGGTGCGGAACGCTTTGTTTAACGCCGGAGCCGGTTGCATCGGCAATTATGATTCATGCAGCTTTAATGTTCCGGGCGCCGGAACGTTCCGGGCGGGTGAACAAGCGCATCCGTTTGTGGGAGAACGGAACGAATTACATACCGAGCCGGAAGTCCGTATTGAAACCATTCTTCCGGTCTATAAGAAAACGGCGGCGCTCCGAGCCTTGTTAGCTGTTCATCCTTACGAAGAACCGGCTTATGATTTCTATCCGCTGGCGAATGAATGGAATCGCGCCGGTTCCGGCATTGTAGGCGAATTGCCGGCTTCGGAAAAAGATGAAGATTTTTTGCAACGATTGAAAACGCTTCTTAAGTTGCAATGTCTGAAACATTCGTTTCCGACCGGAAAGGAAATTCGTGAAGTCGCTTTGTGCGGAGGCAGCGGAGCTTTTCTAATTCCGGAGGCGATTGCATCCGGCGCGGATGTTTTCATTACGGGGGAAGCTAAATATAACGACTATTTCGATGTGGAAGACAAAATTTTGCTTGCGGTTACCGGACACTACGAATCTGAAATCATCACAAAGGAGTTATTTTATGATATAATTACAAAAAAAATGATTAACTTTGCAGTTTATTTTTCAACAACAAACTCAAATCCGGTAAACTACCTATAATTCAAGAATTATGACTAAAAAGATAAAAGAAGTCGAAGCGATAGATAAACCGACTAAAGAACAAGTGAAACAAACGAAGAATGGAGCGAAAGAAACGAATAGTCATTCCGTGAAACCGGTTGCTACGCCTGCAAGTGGACAACAAAATACTCCGGCTGCCGGTAAAAAAGAAAAGGTGTCGGCGGAAGATTTGTCGGTGGAACAAAAATTAGCGAACTTATATAAACTTCAAACGGCTTTATCGGAAATAGATAAAATCAAAACGCTTCGCGGAGAGCTTCCGTTAGAAGTACAAGATTTGGAAGATGAAGTAGCCGGCTTGCAAACTCGTATCCAGAATTTTACTTTGGATATTAAAGACATTGACACTTCCATTGGTCAGCAGCGGATAAAAATTACCGATTCGAACGGGTTAGTCAATAAATATAAAGCGCAGTTAGACAATGTGAGAAACAACAGGGAGTTCGATAACCTTTCTAAAGAAATTGAATTTCAAGGGCTTGAAGTTGAATTGGCAGAAAAGCATATCCGTGAGTTTATGGCTGAATCCAAAACGATTAATGAGGAAATTGTCAAAAGCAAAAAAATGCTGGAGGAACGTCAGATTGATTTGAAATCGAAAAAAGAAGAACTAAACGGAATTATTTCTGAAACGAAGATTCAGGAGGAACAATTGCGGGAAAAAGCAAAACAGTTGGAAACAACGATTGAACCCCGTTTGCTTACCGCCTTTAAGCGTATCCGCAAAAGCGCCCGGAACGGATTAGCGGTGGTGTATATTCAACGCGATGCTTGCGGGGGATGTTTCAATAAAATACCGCCTCAACGGCAATTAGATATTAAACTACGTAAAAAAACAATTGTTTGCGAACATTGCGGACGCATCATGATTGATCCGCAGTTGGCAGGAGTGGAATAAAAATGCATCCGTTACACGCTTTTCGATATTGTCCCAGATGCGGGTCGGGACGTTTCGTTGAAAACAATTTCAAATCCAAGAAATGCGAATCTTGCGGATTTGTCTATTATTTCAATTCGTCGGCAGCTACAGCCATTTTTATCACGAACAGAAGAGGGGAGTTGTTGGTTGCCCGCAGGGCAAACGAACCTGCAAAAGGTTCATTGGATTTACCCGGAGGTTTTGTCGATATGCTTGAAACGGCTGAAGAAGCTATTATTCGCGAAGTAAAAGAAGAAACCGGATTGCAGATTACCACTCCCGAATATCTGTTTTCAATCCCTAACATTTACCGCTATTCCGGATTTGACGTGCATACGATTGATTTATTTTATCAATATACGGTCGATACGTTTTTCGGACTGCAAGCAGGCGATGATGCAGAATCCCTTTTTATTCTTGAAAAAAACAAAATTCAACCGGACGCATTCGGGCTGAACTCGATTCGGCAAGCGGTGAAGATTTGGTTGGATAACAAAACCGGATAACTTTATGCGCTAAGCGATAACCGCGCAGCAACTGTTTTCTGACAGGCGATAAACGGCGCCAGCAACGCCAATACCATTGTGCAGCTTTGGTTTGAGTAGAAACCGGTTTTTTGTTCCGTCGAATGATTGTGCGAATAATTCCAATTACGTCGGAAATAGGGATTTGTTCTTGTTTTTTAATTACGCCGTCACCCTGTATCACCAATTCTTCCTCGTTTCGGCAAATAATTCTATGACAAATGTATTTGCCATTATATCGGAACAGTACGATTACTCCGGATACCAGCTCTTCTTGTGAAAAAGACGAAGCGACAATGATTTCGCTGCCGTCGCCCCGCAGATAAGGTTGCATACTTCTTCCTAAGCAACATAACTCAACGCTTTTCCTTTCGGAAAGCATTTGTTCAATATTTTCAAAAAAGCAATCAATCGGGATTGTCCTCATAAAACTTTGTCATGTATTAACGTTGAATAAACCAGAAATACGCGATAAATTTATGAATAATTTTTGAATTTTCAATTAAAAGCTGTATATTTGTAATTCTACTTTAACACATTATCATTTGATTCTCAAAACGAAAAAGTCCGAAGGACTTAATATGAATAACCCCCAATGAAGCAAAGCGATTGTGGGTGAAGGAAATACACCATCTTCCCGCAATCCGAAGGATTGAATATGAATAACCCCCAATGAAGCGAAGCGATTGGGGGATAAGGAAAATCTCCTTCCCGCTCAACCCGAAGGGTTGAATATAAATAAAAATGACTATTTTTGCAGGATAATTAAAAAAACATTTAACCATGGCCTATACTCAAATTCTTTATCACATCGTTTTGCGAACCAAGCGAAGTGAACTAACTATCAATCAAGAGAATGTATCCTCTTTGTATAAATACATTTGGGGAATTATAAAAAACAAAAAAGGAAAATTGTACCGTATTAACGGGATGGAAGATCATATTCATATTTTATCTGATCTTCATCCAAGTTTTGCTTTATCCGATTTTGTAAAAACCATTAAAGTCGCTACCGCACTTTGGATGAAACAGTCGTCTGATTTTTCTTATTTTAGAGGATGGGAAGAAGGGTATGCTGCGTTTACGTATTCTTATAAAGAGAAACAAGTAATAATTAATTACATCAAGAATCAGCAAAACCATCATCAAAAAGAAAATACGCATAATGAATTGAAACGTTTGTGGATAGAAAACGAAATGGAGCCGGATGCACGTTACTTTACATAGCTCTATGTTCAACCTTTCAGGTTGTAGAGATCGGTGTACTTCCTTCACCCCCAATCGCTTCGCTTCATTGGGGGTTATTCATGTTCAATCCTTCGGATTGCGGGGAGATGGTGTACTTGCTTCACCCCCAATCGCTTCGCTTCATAGAGGGGTTATTCATAATTTAACCCATTGGGTTTTATCTTTCTTGATAAACTTTTATAATGTGTTAAAGTAGTACTTATCCCATCCCTCATAAAACCCCGTCATGTATTAACGTTGAATAAACCAAATCGACCGCGTCGGTATCGGGCAAACATTCCAAATGATAAACCGGCGTTTGCAGCAACGCTTGAGATACAATGGAGTAAATCGATTCCGACAATTTTTTATCGTAAGCGAAAGCAAAGGGGCAGGAAGGCAACAGCGCACCGATGGCTTCTATGCCTTTTAACCGGCGGATGCGGTTGTGTGGAGCTTGCGATAAGCGGACAAAAGCTGCAACGGGAGTATGCAGATTTTTATAACAAGGCGTTTTTCCGCTCCAAGGCGAACCATATACGCGAATGCTACCGTCGGGTTCAACTCGAATAAAAGGACTGTCGTCGTTTAACAATTCCGTATCCGGCAGATGTTTCAACCACAAACCGGTTTGAGTGCTTTTTCCTGTACCTGACTCGCCGAGAAAAAGTATCGACTTCCCATGAACCGTCACCACAGACGAATGAATGGAAACGGTTTGACGCGACAAAGCGGCTATGCCGAAAAGCAACCAGCAAAAGTAATGCAACGACAATTTGCTGAAAACGCCTTTGGGACAAACCGTCGCCCGGAAATAATCATCTGCACGGCTGATTTCAGCCAATAAACAATTATCGTCCGGTTGTTTCATCCTGAAAAGATAAACATTATCTCTGACGGAAAAATCGTAGTACACTCTTTCATATTCGGAAGCAAAGGCAGGAGGAATATTCCAGTCCCGCAGTTCGACTTCTGTGTTGATTATTAATAGCGGTTTGCCCACCGGATTCCCTGAAAGAAAATGATTAAATCCGGGAAGGGAATCCAATCCCTCCCCGAAAATTTGAATCGGAAATCTGGCTATAGTATATTGCCGCATTAAATCAAGTTAAAGATGAGGAATTTTAGGACTACCACCGCCTGGACTTGTAGGATCATCCGTTGTTTGAAATCCATATTCTACCTTTGCTTCTACCATTTCAATAACAGGCGCTTCATATACTTCCTTTGTTTCCGGTAAATCGGTCGGAACTATTTTATTATCTTTTTCCATCATTTTATTTTATAATTAATTTAACATTATCTGTATTTTGATTAGAAATCACTTTTACGATATATGCGCCTTTTGGCAAACTCTTGTTGACCGTATGCGAAATCATGTTTAGAGCAGACTTCTCGTATAACAAAGAGCCTTGCTGCCCATACACCGCCACTTCCTTTATCGGATTCGAAGCGCTGGAGACCACTTGGATTAGTCCGTTCGATTCAAATACATTTACTTTGGCAACCGGAGTTTCCGGCAAGCCGGTAATCGTTTTTGAAATACGGATAAAGAACCGGTCTTCACATGGCACAGCAGCGCCATTCACCTGCTTGGGCGTGTAATTATTGACCGCATAATCGTAGGAAGTCATGCCGGTCAGGTCGATTTCCTCGTTTGCTGCTGCGTCGATAAAGCTAATATTTGCGTTGTAGGTATCCATACCGTTGAACGAAAGCGTGATGTTGCCTGCATAGCTTGTCGCTAAACCTACCGGTATCAATAAATCATCGCTTTTGATGAAGTTGGCTCCAACTGCAATTAAACCGTCCTTATAGGGTTTCAATGTATAAATATCGGGAACATCAGTGATGCCGTTGATAATATTGCGGGCGTCCAGATTGCCGTATTCATCTTGTCCTCCATCCCGTTTAGCAATAAAGGCATTGAATCCTGCTGCAGGAGTACTGGCAATAATGTTCAGTTTGTTTTCTACGTTCGCTGATGAACGCAATGCGACTTTTTGCGCGACCGTTGTCATATCTTCATTAAAAGATAGCGCTATATTGTTCCCTTCTGTTTCTTGCTTTTCGACAATAAATCCCTGCAATGGAGGAATAAACTGTTCCGTAGAAGTAATTACAGTAGCGCTTGTGGGTCCGACATTGCCGTCAGGAGTGAAAATTGTATATCCGGTACCTGTCCATATATAATAACTTGTTTTTATACCGGTATTTTCTTGTTGAAATGCTCCAAAATTCAACGTTGCCATGTAAGGATTGCCGATTAAAGTAAAGATGCCTCCTGTGAAATCCGCTTGTATTGAAGTAAAGTTTGTACCTGTTTTTGCTAATTGATACGCCTTGCTGTCATCCCGGGGAACAACCGTGGGATTGCTGTTATCCCGTATATAATCTGCGCCGCTTAATACGAAATCATAGAATGTACTTTCTTTGGATATGCTACTATACGTATGCGATTGATCCACATTTTCATAAAATTGTAGTTCAGATGCAGGTACATCTTCTGCATAATACTGATAGAATGGAAATTCGCGGATACCGTTTAATAATTTCAGTCCTTTATCCGGATTGATAGGGAAACCAGCTTCATTATCATCATTCACCCATAAGACAAAAGCATCTCCAAAAGAAAAAGCCTCGTTGTTGGTGTGCGTGACTGTAGTCCAACTGCCGGAAGTAGTAGTCCCATTGGTTGTTGATGAGAACGATTGCATCCATGTCACGGGATAGCCGCCAAACGAAAAATCACCCGGATAAACTTGACCTAAGGGAATGGATAGCATCAGCCAACGATCACGCTGCAAAACTTGATCGCTAAAATCATACTGTACAAAAGCTTTTCCATAGTTCAACAAACTTTGATGACCGATTTGTGCGCCGGGTTGGAAATGGATTTCGGCAACGGAAGCATTGTCACTTGCTTGTAAGTCAGGGAAATTTGGAACAGTGCCGGGGATTGTGACAGTGTCTTGTGGTGTTGGGATTCGCCCGGCATCCCAATTTGCAGAAATATTCCATTCGGTAGAAGTATTTCCTAACCATTTTATAGATCGATCACTGACATTTACAGTACAAGTTGCCGTATATGTTAATGTTCCGTCAACTACCTTTTCTGTAATTGTTGTTGTTCCTTTAGAAACGGCTGTAACTGATCCGCTTGCATCAACGGTTGCTATGTTTGGGTCGTTAGATGACCATGTCACATTAGTTGAAGATATACCATAGTAAGACGGATTTAATTGCACATTATCGCCAACTGTCATATTAAGAGTTGTATTGTCGAGAGTAACTCCTTTGATTGTCAGATTTAATATGTCAGTATAGCCGATACTTCCTGTTACAATAGACCATTGTGAGGCGCCAGCAGGCTGGTAAACAATCCTAATTAGACAATTACCAGTAGTCGCATCAACTGGAATTATGCAGCTAATGCTGTTTTGACCACTATTCCAACCATATCCAGGAGGTAAATCAGTAATTGATTCACTACTTCTCCCGATAATAGATAATATATTATCACTTGCATCAACAATTGCTACATTTATTGCGCCTGTAAAATTAGTTAACCCCCAATTTCTGATCGGAGCATCAACTGAAAACGCTTGTCCCCTATCAAGTGTAGTGGTAGAAGCTGATATATTGGTTTGAGAAGTTATTTTTATTTCATAATTTTGTTCACCGCCACTATTGGGTTCAATATCTATTACCATTTCCTGTTTTGCATTATATTGTCCATCTCCAGCTCCTGCACCTCCAGCGCCAGGGTCCAATGCAGTTGTTACAAAATAAGTGCTGTTGTCTGCGCCGCTCCATCCCCAGTTGAAATGAAATTTACTTGGATTGGAATCATCATATCCATCACATACAAAAGCGTGTCCAAAACCTGTGCTTGGATCCTGACCGCCATATAGAACAGGAAAACTGCCGTCTATTTGCGCTTTTAACATTGCATCCCAGTCATCAGGGGAATAATATTCCCGTAGTTTATAAGTTATGCTTGAACTGTAATTAAAATTAGTTAATAAAGCCTTACCAGCATTAAATATACTTGCACTACTTCCCCCCGCTGCAGCAGTATTATAATCCATAGTAACACTTATTCCACAATCATACATCAAAGTAGCTACGGCATCATCAGCCTGGCTTCCTGTATAAGTATTATATTGATATTGAGGAAGAAGAAGATTTTCCCAATCATAAGCGTCAGTAGAAAGATCTTTTCCTTTAACAGGAATCCCCAATGTCGTTGTAGGGTAATCTAAAATTATCCCATTCCCTTTAGCCGGATATCCATGATATTTCATTATTTGAGCCATAGCTGTAGCAACACATCCGGTAACAGTTGGATTACCATTATTGTCGGTAGGACAAAAATGATTAAATGGCTCATATTGATCCCATGCTATACCGCTTCCAGTTGGGGGAGCATAGAAACCATTATAATCATCCGGACCTAATAAGGGACTAACCGCTGTTGCCGCCCTCATTGTAGAAACGTTTCCTGAAAGATAAGTATCCCATTGCTGTTTTGTCTCTTTACTTTGCGTCACTCCTTGCGCTATTGCCTGTTCAATTTCTTTTGCAAGACAATCATCCAAAAAGTAAACAAAGTTAGGGGGTAAATTATTAGCATCATACGTTCCGGTGTCGGAATAACCAAGCACCGGCTTGGCTATATCATCGCCCGAAACAATGACAAATCCGGCTTCACCTGCATTGAAAACATAGTAAAGCACATTTGCCGGAGCATTGACGCTCACTTTCGACACGCCGCTACTCGTTTGGACTGCGGTCGTTTTTGTAAATGCCAGATTAAGTTTTTGAGAACTTCTCAATGGATTGCGCGAACTCACCTGTGTTTGGGCTACTTGTTGCGCTGTTTCCAAACTCACTTGTTTTGCCCATAACCAAGCAGGGAAAAAACAAATTGTCAATAATAATACTAATTTAAAATTTTTCATGAATCTAATTATTAAAAGTCTGAATTGATATTCGTATTTATTTATATAGGGACAAATGTACTAATATTATTTAATACTTGCAAATATTTATGACATAAAATCAATTTTTTAACATATAATTTTCACAAAGGGTGTTTAGATCGATTATTCTATCGCAAAACACAAGGGAAGATTCGCGGTGGGCAATAAAAATGAGGGTTAGTTCGCGATGATTATCAGATAATTCCCGAATAGCTTCCGTAATTTCTTTTTCTGTCGCAGAATCGAGCGAAGAAGTCGCCTCATCGAAAAAAAGTACTTCCGCTTGTTTGTAGAGCGCGCGGGCAATGCCTATCCTTTGCTTCTGCCCTCCCGAAAGACGGCATCCGTTTTCGCCGGTCTGCGAATTGACGCCTTCCGGCAGGGTCGCTACAAAATCGCTTAAACGAACGGTTTCCAAAATTTTCTTTATTTGCTCCTGGTCGATTTCTTCCGGCGTTTTCCCGAATGCAATGTTTTCGATTAGCGTCCCATCCATAATAAAAACGTCTTGCGGCACGTAGCCTATCAAATCATGCCATGCCGAAATCCTGCTTGCATCCAACGGGATTCCGTCCATTCGTATCGAACCTTCCGAAGGGGAGTATAATCCAAGTAATAGATTGAATAATGTGGTTTTGCCAATTCCTGAAGCGCCGCGTATGCCGATTCGTTCGCCTTTGCGGATGGTCAATGAAAAGTTGTTAATAACCGGCGGTTCTTTGGCTCCGGAGTCGGGAAAGCGAAACGTAAGTCCGTTTATTTCTATTTTCTGTTTAAATTGCACCGGCGTTTGCGGAACGGATAACTCATCTTCGGATATGGATAATTCGTCGCCGGAGGCATCTAACGTTTCGCGAATCGTATCAACGGCATATCCGTTGTTTTTCAATTGTATCCAGCCGGTAATCAATATTCTGACGGATGGCATCATACGCATGGCGGCAACGGCGAAAAACCCGAAAGCGACTTTCATGGATGCATCGCCTCTGTTAAACAACACCAATAAAATCATTCCTACTGCAATGCCTAATTCAGTGAGACCGTCGGGGATGCTCATCATGCGTTCGAGTTGTTCCCTGTAATAGGCAATGCGGGTTAATCCGTCTCGAAAGTGTCCGGCAAAGAGCGGGAAAGCATGGTTAATCCTCACTTCGGGATAGCCTCGAAAGGTTTCCGTAATCAAACGCATCTGTTTTTTCCATACTTCATTTTCCAATTTACCGTAGTGCGTTATTTTTTTCCGGATGCGGAAATAGTAGAACCATGTCGAAGGAATCAGACAGAGTATCAGGATGAAAGCTAAAAAGGGAGAGTAGAAAAACAATGCGCCGCCTGTCAGTAACAGCAGGATGGCTTCGCCGCCCATAACAAATATGCGCGATACGATTCCCTGCACAAAAGTGAAACATATTCCATTAATTTTATGCGCAAAGCTCGTGGCGTGATTTTGCTTGACAAAAAGAAACCCCTTGCGGAAATAGGTTGCGTACATGTTTTCCGAGAAATAGAAGAAGAGCTGGTTGGCATACTTTACGCGGAAAGAGTTAATCAGCACGTTGAGTCCATTTTTTAGAAGAATTAAAGTTCCGGTTCCGGCGCAAACGACGATAGCAAAAGCGGTATCGCTGCCGATATGTAGCCCGGAGCGTAGTTTTGCCACCCACGAAACCGAATGGATGCTTTGCGGATCCAATATCAAAATCAAAAGGGGAATCAACAGCGCGAGTCCGGCAAAGTTCAGTATCGCTTGCAACAATACAGAAAAAGTCACCCCTATACCTCGTTTGCGGTAATCAGGAGGTATCAAGCGTATGATTTCCCGGATATTGTTCATGTAATCACTTTTCTAATTGCTTTGGGATTGCGGAGATGAAACCGTATGGATGAAACAATCCTTTTCCCGTATTGCCCCGGAAAAACGAGTTCGCTTTTCCATCGCCGGGTTCGCAACAATTGCAATTTATAGCCAATAACATTCAATAAGTTTCTCTTTTCAGGAGCAAGCAATGGGATTTCAGGATTTAATATATCGTTCCAAATACGTTCTTCCAAAACCGCATCGGATGTATAAGGAGGGGCATATTCGGGTTTCAGACCCAGATGACGGACGCACAAAGCGATAAGAGCGCCGGCTGTCTTCAATAAGCCGGCATTCGATAACGCTTCGTTGTAGCGCGGGAAGTTTAATTTTCCCTTGTAGGCTGTGAAAAGCACCGTCAAGTCGCAGAGTTGTCTCAACACGATTCTTGCTTTGAAATGTCCGATGGTATGAAGCGTAACGAATAGAGCGTCGAAATCGGGGGGAGGAAAGAGTAGGGCATTGCTTTCAGGAAGGGATACAGCAGAGTTGCTATCGCCTGTTATTCCTGCTTCCTCCAACATCGTCATTAACACCTTTTCGAGGTTTTCAGCGTTGAGGAAACCGTCTTGATTCAGAAACGTGTGATGATTCTCAATCCATATCTTTTTGTAGTGGAATCCGGAGTGCTTGTCCGAGATTTTTCCAATAGACTTTCCGGCGGTGAGTTGCTCAAGCAAAACATTGCCTTCCTTCGATTTTCCACAGAGGAAAATATCAATGTCGCCAAACGGTCGAGCGCTTGGAACGGGATAGAGCCTTGCAAGCGCAACGCCTTTGAACAGCAGCATCCGTATATTGTTTTCCCTGAAAAAAGCGGATAATTCATTCGCTGCTTCCAAGCAGTGTCGATACCATTTTTCCACCGTTTCTACACGCGTTATCCAATTCAGTTTCACCGGAAGCGGCGGTTGCAAATTCTTCGGCAACCGCATCGCTCCATACAGCAACCAAACGATGATTCCCTGCGATGCCGACTTTTCAAAAATATCGCTCCAATCCTTTTCCGTTACGTTCACAAATAAATGCGCATCAGGGTCTGTTTCATGCAATGCCGCTTTCGTAAGGGCAAGCATTCGCCGGGAGTTGATTTCGGAGAAAACGTTATTCATTCGATGGCATTGCATTGTATGAGTTGATCCATCCATTTCTTCGCATCGGTTTCTGCTGTTTCGGCATTCACCTGAAAGCGTTCGGTGAGCAAGCGGGTGACATCTTCTTGCGAAAACGTTTCGCCATAAAGCGTATTCCACAGCCATTCAGCCGTTTCATTAAATGAAACAATTTTAGTCATATCGATTCCTACATGACCTTGCATGATCAATACTTTTTCTCCTGCAATATTTCTAATTTCAAGTCCTCTTTTGATTTGCATAGTATAAATTTTTTCAAAACATATATTTATTCTAATAATTAAGCTCAGCGACAGTTGATAAAAATTCAAATAATGATTGACAAAGTTATATAAAAAAATGAAAAGTTTTTCAATAAATTGCAAAATATAACTATTTCATGTATTTTTGTCTTTCTAAATTTAGTTATGAATGGAAACAAAATATATAATGTTCTGATATTTACAGCGTTTGTTGTTATCGGGGCGCTTCTGCTTTCGTTTGTTCCCGGATTTAATTGGGAAGGGTTGGAATTTAAGAAAGTAGATGTACTTGCCGATATTCGTTTCAGCCCTGCGATTCCTGCGGTTACCGATTCGGTTGTTGCTCATGAATATACCGATACATGTAAAAGCAACATGGTCTGTTTCGATGATTATTCGGAAGACCATAATGCCCTCGAGCATTTCTACGCCGCTTTGTCGGAAAACCGTCAAGTGCGTATTGCCTATTTTGGCGATTCGTTTATTGAAGGCGATTTGCTTACGGGTTCGTTGCGCCGTTTGTTTCAGGACCAGTATGGAGGCAATGGCGTGGGATTTGTCCCGATTAATTGCCTCACAGCAGGATTTCGAACCACCGTTGCAACTTCAGCCGACGGGTGGGGCGAACATTGCTTGACCGATAGTGTTTTTGAATATAAAAAGCAGGGGATTTCAGGGTATTATTTTATTCCTCAAGCCGGTTCTACGGCATCATTTTCTTGCCGGAATATTTCTAAAAATGAAACAGACACCTGTTCCGAAGCCTCCTTTTATTTTATTACCGACGGCGATTTGAATTTCACCACAACCGTCAACCGGCAAACGAAAGAACAACATAAAGTTGCCGGTAGTCCCGATATTCAGAAAGTTACCGTTGAAGGTCGTATCGGTCAAATACGAATAACCATTAATAGTCCCGGAAGAAATACGCGATTTTTTGGCGTAACGCTGGATGATGAAAATACAGGGGTGGTTGTTGATAATTATTCGATTCGCGGCGTATCGGGCGAAGCGCTAAAATCGATTCCCGAAAAAACATGGCAGGATTTCGACCAACTCCGAAGTTATGATTTGATTGTTTTACAATACGGATTAAATGTTGCCACAAAAACGGGCGCTAATTATGGTTATTATAAAAAGGCAATGAAGGAAGTGATTAATTATCTTCGGAAAAATTCACCCCGCTCCGATTTTTTGCTTGTAAGCGTCGGCGACCGGGCGGCGAAAATAGACGGCGAAATGAAAACGATGCCCGGCGTAAAAAATTTATTGGCTACGCAACAGGAAATTGCCTCCGAATGTGGCATTGCTTTCTGGAACTTGATGGACGTGATGGAACTTGACGGCGGAATCGTCGAGTACGTAAAGTCAAAGCCGTCTAAAGCGAATTTAGATTACACGCACATTAACATACATGGCGGAGACCTCATAGCAAAACATTTGTTTGAAACCATTGAGTATGGAAAAGAAAAATATATTGAAAAGAAGAAAAACAATGAACGGAAATAATATGACATTTACTTTTACTCACCCTATGCGATTAATTTTTTTACTGATAATGGTCTTTTTATGCGCCGGTACGGAACCGTTACTTCCTCAATCGGATATTGGAAATACAAATAAAGACGCATCTCCCTTAGTTTCTTTCAAAACGGTTATGCCAACGTCATTTAGGGGGACACAGCCGAATGTGATAAAAGATCCGACCCATTGTTTATCACCCTTTCTTAAGAAACTTTCAATGCTTCAAAATCCTGTTGATACGGGAAAAACCGTGGTTCGAATCGTACACATCGGCGATTCGCATGTTCGTAGCCACGAGTTTACGCCTGCACTCGATTTGCGTCTGACCGAAATATTCGGAAATGCAGCGATAGGAACGAATGACGGTTACACTTCCGAAGGAATTTTAGACGAAAACGATTCCTCCGGAATCATTTGTCAGTGCATTGGAATAAACGGAGCTACCAGCCAGAATTTTTTAGATGAAAAATACATGACCGAAATTCAGAATCTTCATCCCGATTTAATCATCATTTCCTTAGGGACAAACGAAAGTTTTAGCGACTACGATTCGGCAAATCATTACGACATGATGGACAATCTTTTTTCTCTGATAAATAGTTATTGTCCGAAAGTCCCTATTTTATATACAACTCCTCCCGGAGCATTCAAAACGATATACGGTCGTTATCGCAAACGCAGGCGTTATTATCGTAGAATAGTTAGAGTTGAAGAAAATCGATATACGGGTAATGCCGCATCGACCATTGTCAAATTTGCAGCGAACCACAATGCGGCTTGTTGGGATTTGTTCAATATCGCGGGCGGGGAAAAATACGCATGCAGGAACTGGCTTTCAGGAGATTATTTTCAACGCGATAAAATTCATTTTGTCAGAGATGGATATGCGCTTCAGGGTAACTTACTTTATGAAGCGATAATGAATGCGTATAACAAAAAGTAATTTCTATATTATTTGATAAATTGATTAAAAAAAATTAATTTTGTCGCAGAAACAAATTCTTAATAAAAATGATGAGTACGGCAACGTTAGATACTAAAAAAAAGAATGCTTTCATGGAAATTCTCAATATTACGGATGAGAATATGCGAACCAAAACAATTGAGTATCTTCGGGAAACAAGGAAAGAGTCAACTCTGCTCGCTAAATTTTCGAAAGGAAATATGACAGGCGACGAATTTGAAAGACGGGTAATGGATAGAATAACTAAATATTATAAGGAAAATGGTTTATTATAGTTCTGTCGCTGAGGATGATTTAGTAGAAATACTCCACGGTTTAGCTATCCGGGAAGAAAATCCGCTTGACTTTAAACACGCCATGCAATACATTTCCGACATCAGAAATGAAGCGGATGCTATTTGCACTTATTTATATCATCGAAAGTGTACGTATGAACAACATCTCAAGTATGGAGAAAAAATAACCGTTTACAAACAAGATCCTCAGATTCAATTGTACATAATCTACAATTGGGATGTAAAGAATCGAGCGGCTTATGTTACTAAAATTTTGAATAATTACGATACATATTAAAATTGTTATGCGCTAAGCAAAAATGAATGACCCTTTGAATATTTGGGGTTTGGATTTTGAAAAACTTAAATCGTTGTTTTTGTATCATCCAAGTGAACCTATGCTTTTCAACAGCGGGTTGTTCATGTTTTTGTTTTTTGCTTTTCTTATCGTTTACACCGCTTTGAGAAAGCGTTTTACGGCGCGTCTCCTTTTTGTTATCCTGTTCTCTTATTTTTTTTATTACAAAAGCAGCGGGATGTATTTCCTTCTACTTGCGGTCGTCACCGTTTGCGACTTTTTTCTGGCGAAGCAGATAGCTCACGCTAAAACACCATTCCAACGCAAGACATTGGTTACGATAAGTATATGCATAGGTCTCGGAATTCTCGGTTATTTCAAATATTTCAATTTTTTCGGTTCGACCATTTCATCCATTATAGGTGGTAATTTTCAACCGGAAGATATTTTTCTTCCGGTAGGAATATCGTTTTTCACCTTTCAGTCATTAAGCTATACAATTGATGTTTATCGTGGAACGATTAAGCCGTTAAACACTTTTCTCGATTATGCCTTTTTTGTTTCTTTTTTCCCACAATTAGTTGCCGGTCCTATTGTTCGCGCGCGCGATTTTATTCCGCAAATCCGTCAACCGATGAAAGTGACCAACGCAATGATAAGCGCCGGTATTTATCTTATTATTTGCGGATTATTTAAAAAAGCGATTATTTCCGACTATATAGGCGTCAATTTTGTGGACCGGATATTCGATAATCCGGCGCTTTATTCGGGTATCGAAAATCTTTTAGGCATCTATGGTTACGGACTTCAAATCTATTGTGATTTTTCAGGTTATAGCGATATGGCGATAGGAATAGCATTGCTGCTTGGTTTCAGATATAACATCAATTTCGATTCGCCTTACAAGTCGGCGAATATTACCGAATTTTGGCGGCGGTGGCACATATCGCTGTCGTCGTGGTTGCGTGATTACCTTTATATTTCGCTTGGCGGCAACCGTAAAGGTAAAGTCCGCACCTACGTTAATTTAATAATAACCATGCTGTTGGGTGGATTATGGCATGGCGCTAATTGGAATTTTATTATTTGGGGCGGATTGCATGGCATGGGACTTGCCGTGCATAAATTTTTTATGTCTGCTACGCATCAAGATAAAAATGCAGTGTCGAATACTCACACATTTAACCATTGGGTTCGGGTGTTTTTCACCTTCCATTTTGTCATGTTTGCATGGATATTTTTCCGAAATCCGTCGTTGGCTAACTGCGCGATTATTCTATCGCAACTCTTCGGCAATATGCAATTTCATATATTGGGGCAAGTATTGATGGGATACAAGCTGGTGTTTCTGTTGATTTTTGCCGGCTACCTGTTGCACTTCCTACCTGTAAGAATTGAGAACTACTTCAAGGAAAAGTTTTTAAATTTACCGCTGCTTTTCAAAGCAGTTGCAATGATTGTATTAATCTATTTCATCGTTCAAATTAAATCGAGCGACGTGCAACCATTTATTTATTTCCGGTTTTAACGTCGAAAAAACAATCGTTTTACAAAAAAATAACCGTTATTATTTTCTTTACCGGCATCGCACTTTGTGGTATTCTACATTGCATTGAATTTGCCGGCAAATAAAAACTTGCGCCTGCGGCTGATTCAACTTTTATCGGAATTTATAAATTCAGAGTTCCTGACCTCGAGGAAATCAAGATGTCACCATTTTGAAAAAGCAGGTCAGATTAGTAGCGGGGAATGCAGTTTCGGTATCATTGAGTTGTGCACATAAATATTCGAGAATAT
>Ga0123354_10004307_pt1 | contig 20119 bp, 12 predicted proteins | sample TergutLab28metaG_2_FD_97872 | JGI IMG/M metagenome (GOLD analysis project Ga0123354, IMG submission 97872) | Labiotermes labralis P4 segment gut microbial communities from Petit-Saut dam, French Guiana - Lab288 P4 | ecosystem: Host-associated > Arthropoda: Insects > Digestive system > Gut ...
CTTATGTACAACATTACATGTTGATTGCTCATAAATAGCTTTTATGATAGAAATTATTTTTGGTGGTACACCTTTTTCCTTCAGGGCCTGCCAAATTGCATCATGTGCCAAGGTGTCAAAGGCCTGTTGAAAATCTATAAAAACCAGTTGAAGGGGTGAACAAAATTCTACTGACTGTTCAACAATTATTCGGAGCATATTGATATGATCCACACACGCTCTGTTTGACCTGAAACCGGCTTGTTCTGGTCTCATTTTAGGCTCCAATTCTTCTTTTAAGTCTATTGTGTATATTAGTTGCCAGTATCTTACCTATTATGTTTAGTAGTTATTCCCCTCCAATTACTGCATTCCGTTAAATCACCTTTCTTGGGGAGTTTTATAATAAGCCCATGTTTCCAGTCATCAGTATGTAATACCCACAGTGAAATTCAACAGTATGTACCTATTAATTCAATGTCCATATAATTTTTCATGCTTTGCATTAAGAATGGCGTGGTTTTTACTTTGTAATTCGTGATTCTGCACATAATGGATATGTCCTTACATTTAGATGCCTGTCTTATTACTACAGGAACCAAGTGGGACCAATATGGTTAGTTGATTCTCTGTGGCATATTAATAACTCCTCTGTCTGTTGAGTTCTGTGAAGATTTATTCCACATGACTTTTTTTTTATCAAGTTTTTGACCCCTAAGCTTACTTGCAAATCATAGAAATTAGTACTGTGACTGAGAGATTCAGTAGTGATTATTAATATGGGGCAGCAGTCACTCAAAATACACATTGGAAATAGGAGAGTAGCTTCATTCTGACTTATGCAGTTTACATCCAACATCTTTGGATTATGCAGCACATTATTGTGTAGAAATAAATTTTAGAGTGTAGTGCTGGGAAGTGTAAGTTGTTACTTTGTTATAATATTTTGTATGTATTTTTACATATCGGAGATCTTAAACTTTGTAATATTTTGTAAATGACAGTCAAATATCCACATTTGAAACTGAAGTGACAGGCATCATTAATTGTTCACAAATGAAATTGCAATAACAAAAGTTTCCTCTTGGAAATTGTACTGATAAGTGGAAAGCAGACCCTTGTTGTAGAGAGAAATGGACCCATACAAAAATTTTATCTGTTGAATTAATTTATATAACCAACTTCATGTGGCTATATAAATTAATATCTATAACGTACAATATTGTAGTAAAAAGAAACTGTCCATTTATTGTTACATACAGTTCAGTCCCTGCTTGAATTAGGATTTCATTTCCATTCATCAAGTGTGTGTGTGTGTGTGTGTGTGTGTGTGTATATGTGGGAAATTCATGTTTAAATTATGTTTTGCCTTATTAATGATGGAAGTTGGGCTAGAATAATCAGTGTAGTGGATGACCAAGGAATTGTGATTCGATTCCCAGCATGGGCAACAGGTTTTTCTGTTCTCCAAAGCATCCAGATCAGCCCACCCAGCCTTCTGCTGAATGGATGTTGGGAGCACTTACCCAGAGGTGGAATGACATGTCATCTAGTGCAGAGGTTAAGAATGAGTGTAACTGTACATCCACTCCCCCATGTGCCTTCGTGACATGCACAGGAACTTCACCTTTACCTTATTATTCACGTGTCCGTTGTAGAAGGACGTGCTCAGCCTATCTGGCCAGCCATTGCATTTTTTCAGCACTATTAATATTTCCATTGCCCCCACGTTAAAGCCTGGCCACTAGCACTGTCATACCAGGGGATGTAAAATCACCTGTTCGTTGATGATAAAGGTTAAATGGGTGCATTCTTCTAGGAAGTGTATTGACAGTATAATGAACTTGGGTCCCTCAGAACTACAAAATTTTAAATGCCATTTCATTGGGAGTTATTTGATTGATACTACAAACAATTATTGTTGGTCATGCAGAAGTTGTTTTTTCAAAAGTTGGATCACATTGTGTGTTTGGTGCATCAGTGTATTGCATAAGAGTAATTTTTCATAAAGATTATGGATTTGGTTCAGTATTTCATTTCTCTTTTAGCTGTCAGTTGAGGTCTGAGAATTCTCACTTCATTTTCCTAATTTCTTTTCTAAAGCTGAGTTAATTTAAAATTGTTAAGTGCTGGGGATATGTAACATACTTATTATGAAACCAGCTCATATTTTTTAAAACTATTGGATTTAATGATTGAATTGTTTTTGAAACAAGAAATAATACACAATAAAACTGGAATTCAGATCTTCTGGAATGTAATGCTGTCACTAGGCAAGTACTTTGCAACATTCTGAAGGAACATAGTGCCATAATCTTTAGGACCCAAAAGCTCAGTGACACAGTGTCACATCTTCGAAGACTTGAATCATCTACAATAAAGTTGTATTAATTTAATGCAGATAATTTATAGTCTTATGCCAGTCATAGTTCACCATCTTACATATGACACTTTACACGTACGTGTGCGTATGGTAGTCTTCTAGGTTATGAAGCTGTGCGTTCTAGGATGTGGTTAACAGTGTCTACATTGATATAATTGCATGATATGAAGCACGGTTCTGGTTTTTGAACAGCTTGTTGAGCCATTGGCTTGTAATGTTTGGACAGGTGATTACATGTTGTCGCATCCCACAGGACAGTAGTATTTGTAATTGCTGCCATGCAAATCTGAAATCCCACAGGTAACTTTGATTCTACAAGCTGTTTTAGTAATTAATACCAGACAGTCTGAGCTAACTGGATTTATGATATGAAGCTAAGTTTCAGATTCAGTATTTTTGTTTTTCTGTGTGCTGATACCTGGCAGAAAGCTAGTGCATGAATATTCTGTGCCTACAGTCATTCAGCTTCCCTTGTTGCTATGGAACATACCCATCAGAATGCATATCTCAAAATGAATGCAGTAATGAGAAATGTTTGCTTCATAACTTCTGATTGAGACTGATTTCACCCTCATGACAATATAGCATTGATACTTAAAATCTTTGCTTCATGGGACATACATTATTCACTTTAAATTATAAGATTTTTATCAAGTCGTGGCAGTAATGACAGGTGAAGTTTCTGTCAATGTGTATATGTACAAACACACAACACCACATTCATTATTATTGATTCACTAACAACAGATAATGAGGTGTGGCTACAAAGATTCTTCAGCCTTTGCCTTTTCTTTGTTGTGGTCATCAGACTAAAATGCTAATGATGTGGGCATTGATCAGTTGTTAATATTTAGTTCATAATAGTAAAGAAACCAATGTTCATTAATGTATGTTTTTACCTTTTTTTATTTTAATGTGGTTTGTGTTTATGTAACATAGGACTTGCTGATGCATGTGGATACATTGTTTTTTTCTCTCATTAAGTTGATCCTTGTTTAAGACCTGCCCTGTCCACATGGGAGGTATGATGAAGTTGAAATAAGGGTGAGTTATAATGGGGGGATATTTTGTGACTGCTAGGTTATAGTCTTTCTGCTGCTTACTCTTTGGGTTGGTTGCCACTTTTCTGATTCATTGAGCTGGGCTGTTGTACAGCATTGTAAGGGTGATGGTTATTGGATTTCATGAGGCACCTGCCCTGCATAGCTCTTAAAATTATTTGTATTTCCTTAAAATAGGGCAACTATAATTTTCTCACAGTCAGGGCATATCAAATAACCTGTATTTACATCCTGGAATTTAACTTATTGTATGGAATCTGGCTTTTCTGCTTTCAGAATTGCTCACTTCGTTTAATCGTACATGTATATCCATTTAGATAAAACCAAGCCCCATTGATTTTCTGTTCCTGAGGGACAGTGTCATCATCATTTCCTTCCCTTCAGTCTTCATGCAATCCATATTATTCTGTGTAGGTTATAAAATCATACTCTTGCATCAAACTTACATCTTTCTCCACCTGTTGACTGTACCAAATGTACTTACCAGCCCTACAGAAGGGCATACTGACTCATTTCCATGTCTGTAACCATAACTTCACTTGAGTAGTGTGACTAATCTTGGTATCTGCAATATTTTGTGTAAAATCTCATTCCCCCCTTCCCCCCCCCCCCATGCATTCTTAGTTATTCCAGCCATTTGGGGGTACAAGTATTTGAACACTTTGTTTGGGATAAGTGCATTTGTTTGTGAGATGGGTTCTATCCAAAGCTTTTAGTATTGGTTATATCTTTTTATTATTGTTAATTATTTCAGCCATGTTTTTGGGTATATCATGACAGCCTGTATACAGCACGCCTTAGTTCACTGCATGCTTTAACTTGTTAGTGTTTATATGTATTGTTGACTTCAATGACACTTTACCATTTTCTGATATTTTTATCTGTTTTGTATCTGCTGTACATAATACACTTGTGAGTGACCTGAGTCACACCCTGGGTTGATTGTTGTAGATGATAGTCAATTATGGTTGATAGTAACTTATGATAAACCATGGTTAATGAGTTCCCCAGTTGCCATCTTTATTAAAGTGGTTTGTTTGGTTTATGTGGTTACATTGTTTCAGTGGCTAGCACATGAATATTGTGATGGACATGTGGTTAGTTTGCTTATGTTGTTCCAGGTCTTCCTGTTATATACCACATTGTATTTTTCAAGTATCAGATAGTGAGATATGTGTAATGGTATTAGACCAAGGTTTGGTCAAACAATTGTATGTGCCAATCTTTCATCATGTGAGTAAGAGAACAAAATGTAATTCTAGAGTAGTTACTGTTATGGCAACACTGCACAATTGTATTTATATGTCATAGCTTTGCTGTGTACATTCTGTGGAACGAACTTGAGGACTCCTACAAATTCCAGTTCAAGTCTGAATGATGTTGTTGCAAATAAAGGTCTGAGAAATCATGAATGCTGAACCAGAGACACAAAATGAAACGTGATTACTTTTTTACCAATTACGATTGTGGTATTCACTGGTATTTGATATTGTGCAGTCTGGCAGAAGGATAACTGTGTTTTAGCAGAACATACTACCTCCTTGAAGAAGGAAGCAGTATATTCCTCTGAAATGTTGGTAACATTCTACCATGCTGTACATTGTTTTATCATATTTGATTTGCCAAATCAGATAAAGTAGAAAAGAATTGGAAACAGTGAACAAGTATCTTCTGCCATGGTGAAAAGGTTCTGTTTTCCTAAAATTAAAATGTTGGTCTGCATATCCAGACCTCAGTCATATCCCCTCATCTTTCAAGATTCATGAAGTTCTGATTCCACACTGCAGACTGTAAGAAAGTGACCTGCAAACAATGTAGTTTACCATGACTGATCTATATGTAGCTCTAAATCTTTGGTTAATTATGCTGGCTTAATAACTACTAAGTTTTATTGTAGTTAAATAAAGGAAAGCATGTTTTTATTACATATTTATTACAGGGAAAGTTAAAAGTATCTTCACAACATTCAAAAACTCATGAAACTGCTGTTGTAACATACAACAAAGCAATCAACCTTGTAATATAGCATGAAATTTATTTTTTGGTTCAATTATGTAATTTTGATGTGACTACCAGCAGCAATATGGCAGACATCCCAGCAGTATTCAGTTTCATGTTGCATTCAGCACATTTGGTTTTGTAATATTTGAGAACTGTGCTCTTCTGGGATATTATAGTGTAATATCCCAGAAGAGCGCAGACCTCATCTACGTTGTGGCGGAAGCCTAAAATCATCTTTGTAACATTTGTTGGTAATAGGATGACCACCTTTTGACTTCCATTTTGCAGGGCATTCCAACAACATGTGCCTGCATCCAGGGGGTGGGGTATTTATGGCAGTAACTTCTTACCATTGCGGCGGTTTAACTTTAGTTTACATGTGATAATTGTTATTGCAAATTACACATCATTTAAACATTTTTCATGTCAAACTTTTACAATGCAAGAAATAGGAATTATTTTAAGAAAACAAAGGTACAAGAACTGAAATATTATTATTTAATCTACAAAATGCAGGCACGTAAAGCTGGTGTGCCTATTAAAGTGAAATGTGTTGTTGCATTTTATGATTAATCAAAAATAAAAATTTTCAGCTTATCAGTTTTGGTTTATTATTTCAATTCAAATCATATTTTTTGTTTGACTTTGCTGCCTCAAGGGTATCTTTTCCTTAAGCACATATGTGTAATAGTCCTTGCAAGGATATTTACAATTCATTTTTACTGTGATTTTACTTTTTATTAAGTTCACATTGCTCTTATTGTATCCATTTCTCCAGCAGGAGTTCATTATTAAGACAACTCGTTCCACATACATGACATAGAGTATAAACAGCAGTAACAGTGGCCAGTGAATGAGTAAATGCAGAGTGAGGGAGGACAATAGTTCTCCATTGTGCAGATAGTGGTACAGTGTACCCTCAGTTTGGCAGCTAACTGGTCATGCCATTTAAATTTTATAGAGAAAGAGTTTTGGCTGATTGCAAGACATTTTACCCCAGTTTCAGGACACAGGGTTTTAAATGCATTTTCAGGACTGACCTATGAAAATCGTAATGGATGGTCACCCTAGTTGGTAACTGTGGCTGGTAAGCATCATCCTTGATGAATCCCAACAAGAAAAAATCCGTTAGTGTGATCTCTTAAGAAAGCAGGGCTGTGATACCTTGCAACACTAACATTCCATATGACTTTACCTGAGATTACTTATGCAACATTTTAACATTTCAACAGTGGTCACCAGTGGTTTGACCACCATATGGCTAGGCCAAAACCTCATAGTGAATGTCTGCTGGATTGTTGTATACCAAAATGTGTACAGTAGTGTTCCTGATCTAGAGTCTCAGACTTTTGTTCACCTGAACCAATGTATTGGACCATATCTGCACTGGTATAATTTTTTTTTTAATTTTTACTGCATGAGCACCAGCTTCAAGAAAATCAGACACAACAGATGTGCCTCAGATTTGAAGTTGTACCTACATATTATACTAGTAATGCAGGTGAATGATTTTAAGTTTGTGAAGGTACTTATAATATGCTGTGCATAATTGATTTAAATTGACTTAATTCTTTACATGAACTTCTTTGTGAGGCCATGTGTTTATTTTTAACACTACATTATTCTGCCCACACCTGTTAAAACTCTAAAAGACCCTGCCTGTAAAGTTGTTGAATGTGTGATGAGATTTTTTGGTTTGTACTGTGTTGAACTGGATCCAATCACATCATGGGGCAATGAGTGAAATATCTGTTCAGGTTTGGTTTGCAAATATTTTATTCCACTTCATCATTGGCAGTCTGGCTTGAGTGATCACACATTTTCTTATCAGTGCCACTCAGGTTCACTTTGTTTCCTTCATTTCAGCATTTGGGCTTCATTGAATTGTATGTATAAATGTAATGTTCCTTTGAGTAAAAAAAGAAACTTGTCACTTTGATCAGAGTTTGAATTTTACATCTCCAGCTTCTGATGCATACTGCATGTTATTGTTCTGTACTAAGATAAACTTTTCACTGAAGATATTAATTAGACTGTGTAACATAGTTGTGCCAAGTCCTAATAATTTCCATTCTCGAAATGTATATTTCAAGATTATTACGACAAGAATGCACCAAGATCTGAGACACGGCTTCTTGGGACCCAAGACTAATGTGTATGGCAATGCTAACTTCATTCAGAATATTGTGATTTAATTTGTCTTGTACACTGAATATTTATTTCCTTAATGTTATTACGTTGCATTGCTTTATATATATATATATTTTTTTTTATTTTTTTTTTTATTTTTTTTTTTTCCATGCTATTAGAAGTACCCATTTTTCAATCAGCATGTATGTTTTTCTTGTCCGTATCCCAATATGTTACAGCTTCAAGGAAGGACACCACTCATATTACACATTTAAAATTTACTCAAGCAATTAAAAAAAATGGGAATGACAATTTGAATTGTATGCAAAAACTATACCTCAGTACTTGCACATCACTACCAGCTGTGGCTGCTGTACATATTGGCAGGAGTAAAGAGCAAATTTCATGGTGTATATGAGTTCTGTGTTTGATAAAAAAAAAAAACAGAGAAACAGATAACAGAAAAGTTACATTTTGATATGCAGTGTACCCATAACTCCTTATATGTTGTTCTTGTGCCAAGCATGAATTGATTTGGTGGTGTGTCTAATAGGACTTGTAAAACTTCCACACTCCTCTGTGTTTTTGCCTTTGGGTTTAGAGTGATTTTACTGTCACACATTCTTAAACATTCATTATCAAAAAGTGTAACTTTTCTGTTTTTTTAGATAAAATGTGTCAAATTTTTGTTTCTTGCCCAGTAAAAGGTACTCTTGACATTTCTTGTTTAATGTTGAATTTTTTGCAAATGCTACGTGCTTCTAGTAGGAAGAATGAGTTGTTTGGATATAAAAAAAGAACTCTTTTGCTTCAGTTTTTGAATTGTGTAATTGTACGTTCATCATCACTGTTCCTTATATGTGTACCTTTATGGCAGAATGGCTGTTGCATCATAATGTTAGTATTGTAGTTTTCTTCTACATTATTTTATATGATAGTGGAACACTGGATATTAGCAGTACTGCCCTATAGGCAGTATGGAAAAAAATAAGTGGAGGATTGTATTTAGCAGCTCTATTATAAAAGTGCATGCCACTGAATTATGATTCATATTTTTAATCACTGCACACACATGAAAGGAAGTAGAATAAAGCTGTTTAGTTATTTATATACTACTGTAAGTATTTTGTTTTTCATACTCATGAGGGTTCTAATCAATTCCAAACAAAGATGATAATGTTTTTTTATTTTTACATATAATTGTGATTATCACATAATTTTGGAAAGAAAACCAATTTAATGTTGTCATGTTGGAAGGTCTTTTGATCTCTTGTGACAAAGCTGAGGAGGTAAGATACTTGTTCTCAGTTGCATTCAACGAGATGTATGTTGGTTTGGTATATAAATAGTATTATAAGAGGAGTGATACTGAATGGGACCTGAAATAAGGGTGTGAGTGTGTGTGAAAGCTGGTTTTTATTTGTATTTATTATGTTTTATAGTGCTGTCCGTTGGTAGGCAATGTAATACAATAAGGTGCTGTTTATAATAAACACTTAACATATAGCCTATTTCAGGTTATAGTTTATATGATACCTGCTCCTTACCCATGCTTCATCTACTCTGTGAATGAAGGGCATTATTATGTCATTGTAATTTTAAGTTTTGTGCATATTTTTGTACAGAATGCATTACATTGATAAATACTGGATGTTCAGGTTTGGTTATGTTGTATGCTGTCATGCAGATTCCATGTACATCACAGTAGTATCTGTTTTATATACAACCCTGATGCTGGATGTTTTGGTGCTCTGAGCTATTTAAATATTTGCCATCTTTTGGTTTTGCAGCACTTTGACATGAATGATGCATCCATTCTGCCCTGCAACATTACATTCCATTAGCTGTTCCATTCAGTGCTGTCAGAGACCTGCAGCATTTAGATCATTCTCTTGGAATGATCTTTACCAGTACCCAAGTATACACAACAAGGTACATCATAGTACTGCACCCTTCAATTCCCCAGATTCCTTAGATTTCTTGGGCTGAGGGTGAATGAAGTCACAAGTTTACAAAGCAAAGGCTCAAAATCTTGCATATTTGATGGGACACATCTGTTCAGTTGTTAATATTATGCCTGATTTTTATTCTGCATAATGGTTTGTGCACTGGTACATGTTAGTGGCAATAACATTTTGATATGGAGGTGGCCACATGTAACTTCATAGAGAATCAACAAAGGTACAAGAATTGAATTGAAATAACATTTTCATGGAAATATATTGGCAGTTTATGTTCATTTTTCATATAAAAAGAAACTAGCTTCCTCAGTTGGTATTGTACTAATGGCTCGGGATGATGAGACATACAATAACCATGATGATGGAGAGATCAAGACCATTTAAATCCACACCTCAACCTTAATGATGCAAGTTAGCCATTTTTTTATAAAACATTCTGTTTCATAGGAAATACTGATAAAGGAACTGGGCTGGCAGGGTAAACGATATATGGCCAATGTGTTTTTATACTTCCAGAAATTTATATCTGCAACTGTTTTTTCCCATCACAGACCGTACTATGAAACAAAACCTTGTCTGTAGAATAGTCCTCTGATTGCAGCATATTGTAAGATAAGACTACACCGGCCTGTAACTACCAGCAATTTATTTTGGAGTACATTCACTTTAAATGTCTGACTTACGTGGTACGGACTTAATTTAATAAAATTCACAGTATCTCAAAAGTTCTGAGTTCACTTTACGATGAATGTTTTACAGAACATGACACATTATTTTCTGCTTTTTTTAATTCTTACAAATCATTTCCATCCTTGAAAAATGTAATTTAACATGCCTTTGTTTGTGGTTAAGACAGGGAATAGCATGACATAATGGAAGCTTACACTATCCAAGCTTCTATGCTATTTGAACTGCACTGCCAGAGAGGGTCCCCCCCCTCCCTTTTTTTTCTTTCTTAACCATGCATTCAGCACAAGTTTTTATTCACCTGGTGATCTTCATGAAGCAGTGAAGCAATTTGAAAGAAACATATCACATGGCAAACTTTGCTTTCTCCATACTCACTTATATGATATGGAGTCTCAAGTTTTTCCATGTAGTGGCCAGGAATTAGAATAGCCCCAACGTACCCTAAAGCTCTAATAATTCAAGGAAACAACAATGCAAATGGAACACTGTGAAAATGGAAAAATGACTGGAATTTGGCAACATGGAATGTTAGGAGTTTACACAGAATTGAACATGACATTAAAATAATTGGAGACATGAATGCTGATGTAGGTAAAGAAAGATCCAGCGATAAGTAATACTGGAAATTTCAGTTTGCATGATGGGTCTAATGACAATGGGACAAGTCTGGCTGACCTTGCTGTTACCAGAAATGTGATTGGCAGTATGATGTTTCCAAATACGAAATGCAAGGACACATGGGTATCTCCTGATGATCTCACCAGGAATCATTGCCGACACAATGATTGACACGAGGCACATCTCGGATGTAATTGATGTTAGATGCTTCAGAGGCGCTGTGACTCAGACCACTTTATGGTTAAAATTAAATGTAGATCAAAAATAGAAATCATGAACAAGTCCCCAGGTGGAAGGAACATGAAGTTTGATACACAGAAATTTAAAGATGGACCAATTTTTAAGGTTTGTCAATGAACCATTGAAGAACATATTGACAATCAGAATGTTCATGATCAAAATGACATTGACCAAGATGGACATTTATCAAACAGGGCATACATGCAGCTACAGAAGAAACTATTGGAATTGCTGAACCGAAAAGAAACCAGTGGTTTGATGAAGATTGCAATCAAGTAATTCAAATGAAATGAAATTAGAAGAGAGATGCTACATACAAAGGAAAACTTGAGCCCTTGTGGATGAGTAAAAGAAAGCAAAAACCATATGCTGTGTAAAAAAAAAAATTTTCAAAGAAAACCTATTTAGGATTTATGGGAAACAAATGGTAGAAATGAAACTGAGAAATGAAGTCCATTATTTACAAAGTAAAAGTTCAGAGTAGTTTATTGATATCAGTTTGCCTGTCATGAATAACAAGCTATCACAGATCCTGTATTTTCACTGCATTATACCATAGAAAAATTTTATTAACATAATATACAGCTATGTCATTTATATGTTGACATTCAACAAGCGTTTGGTGGCATCAATTGACCATGCATTTTTGAAGCCGTGAAAGAACTTGGATTCCCGACAAAACGAATTAATTTGCCCAGATGACTCTGTCTGAAACACTATTAAAGTTCAAACACAGAATACGTTACAGAATGATTCATTAGAATGTGGCATGGGAAAGGGTACCTTAACTACATTACTGCTTAATATTAAATTAATGAGAGAAGTAATAATAAAGCCTGGTGTAACATTCTTTAATAGATCCAAGCAATATGTGACATATGCTGAATTTGTGACAACTGTCAAAAATATTCAGTACAGGAGAAAATGTCTTCACTTAACACAGGCCTCCAAGACAACCTACACACAAAACCAAACACTGGATCTGCATTTAGCAATAAGCTTTGAGCTATTAACCACCTTCCACCCAATGAACAAGAGTGTATGACATTTCTAGTTGCTAAGAATATTGAACATCTATGTGTACATTCTAATATTACTCCCCAATATATTAAAAGTTTAAATTCAGTAGTTTCCCAGATGCAGCCAGCAGAAAAAGAAGCCAGACTGAGAATTAACAGAACAAAAACAAAATACATGGAAAGTAAGAAGAATAGAACCTATAGGGTAAATAATATCTTGCTCCTATGAAGAGGTTTCAAGTTTTAAATATTTAGGCTCTGTTGTTTCATATAACAGTGATGTTACAGTTGACATAAAACCTTCATTAAACCAGTTGTCACATACCACAGCAAAGTTTGGACAGTTACTGACAGAACTGCTTCTGTCCCCATAACTTGGAAAAGGAAAATATGATCTCATATATGAAAATGGAGTTTGGCAAATTAGAACCAGTTTTGAACCACAAAATTTATACAAGGACCCTAATATTTTATCAGATATTCAAACTGGAAGATTGGAGTGGTTGGATCACATGGTTAGAATGGAGGATTTCAGATTACCAAAGAAGGTTTTGAATGCCAAGCTGGATAAAAAGTGAAAAATTGGTATATCTAAATGAAGATGGTTTGTTGGTGTCCAAACTAATGTAAGAACATTATGAATTAAAAGATGGATGCACAAAGCTCAAGACAGACAATAGTGGACTAGGATCACAAGGGAGGCCAAGATTAAATTTAAAAGACTAACATCATAGAAGACAAAGAAGAAGATAGTCACCAATTAGCTGTTCCATAAGACTGTTTCTGTACTGGAGCCACAGAATAAAACTGTTCACTGTAGCTTCATTTAAAACAAAATGGAAAACCTACTTCCACCACTTCCTGCATGCCTGCCTAATTCCATAATAGTCTCTCCTTTGATCTACTACATTATTTTGTTCCATACTCCTGGCAGAATTCACAACCGCCTCTGGAGATGGAATATCTATTTTCTCCCCACTCTTTCTTGTTTTCATGGCTACAATGATATAAGATTTTAGGATGTGAATGTGTAGACCATATCGGTACAAATTGGTTGTGCTGCCACACTACTGCAGTAGCATCTTAATAGTCCAGCTTTCTGGCTTATTCTCTTCAGTTTATTGATTTAGGGTTTATAAACTCTGCAAACCAACCATTTCTTGTAGCTGGGGCTTTCCCCCATGCAAAAATTTGCTGTACCAAAAGCACGTTCATTTGTTCTGCAGATGAAGGCATTTGTCAAAATATAAATGAGGATATTGTCCTATATCCTTCACACATTTCAAGAAATATTTGCTCTCAGAATAGAAAATGTTCACTTCTCTTCTCCTTTTTCCTTAGATAAATTTTGTGTTTAAGCAAGTAGCCATCTATGCCATCATATATTTCCACTGAGATGCAGATATTGCCCAGTGTTTTCAGACTGTGCCAATGTTTGTCTGCAATGAGGCAAACGAAAGTCTCTTTGAAAGTAGTCACACATTTCTGGCTGCTCAACCAAGTCCCATGTTAATCAGTATGTCAACATATGCTTGAATTTCACTAGCATGTATGTGATACATCATTCTGCTAATTAGAGACTTATTTGTTGGTTTATGAGTAACCCATTCATAAAATTTGTCATCCAGAATGAGGGAAAGTTAATCTTTCTTTGCACTGCAAGTTGGAAGGTCATGAAGGGGCCCTACAGCATGCAAAAACATTGGAGGTTGCCTATAGTTTACTGCTGGAACCCACTTTTTGTCATTCCCATTGTTTTCCCTTGAGCTATTGATGTTGGTAAGACAGTTTTCTTTTTATCAGCATCATTACAGAACTTCATTCTTCCATATTCATATATCCATGGGTCAAGTGAATTGTCATTCTTGCTGTATTCCTCAAGTACAACAATAAAATCACTTGCTTCACAAAATTCTTATGAGTAGGTGAAGAATGTTCCTGCTGCATGGCATTTGTTTCACAGACCTGATGGCTGTTGAAGCTGTTTCATCTATGGGTTGAACAGCATGGCCCAACTACATATGCATGCATATGAACATGATGAAGCTTGGTCACAACATATTCTACCATGGAAGTGAAAGGCCTCTGTGTTCTTCCTGAATGTGGAAGTTTTGGCACAATTTATTCTGTTAGGATGCAGAAATGGTTAAATTGGTCTCCAAAGGTGAAATTGTACTGTGCTTAATTAAGAACTGCAGACAATTATGTGTGTGTGGGTAGAAGAGTAGCTCCACATTAACATCAGTACTATACAAAAATGTGCTGTCAGCATCACGTTCCATCCACTTTACCTTCAAGGTGAGTGCCCTTCCTGGAACCAATCAGCTAGGAAGATTGGTGGAACCCACAGTCAATATGGAAATTGGCAAGGGGTAGATCTTTGGCACTTGCAGGAATCAAATCCTTGACATCCAGTCTATAGCCTAATTACTATACTGACTGAGGAGCAAAGTGTGAAGCCAAGATAAAACATGATTGCTGTCTGCTGCAATTTTGTTTGTTTTCGATAGATCATTTGTGTTTCAAGCTGAATTAGTTGTTTAAAAGTAATGTGGCAAAATGTATATCGATGTTTTCATTCACACACAACACACTCTTCATGTGATTGTTTGTCTGGCTACTAGTTTCAACCTTGGGTACAGGTCATCATCAGACCAATTATGCAAGAACAAAGAATGTAAACAGAAACTAAATACTGGAGGGAGAAGACATCTCTCCACTTTTATTACGTTAAAAATATATATACAATGTACATGTGTACATTTCAGTGTAACACATATATTCATACACAGGCTTAATTTCTACCCATCTTCCCACAAGACCTGCTCCATATAATATGGAATACTGATGGCCTGTTTTGCATTACGAATGATTTTTAGATGTGCTATAGAAGGAAATAAGCAAAGTCTCATTTGTGCATAACAGCATGCCTCTGAAAATGAAAGGTTAAAACTGAAGCATTCCTGGGAGATTTGAAGTTGCCATAAAGGGGACTATAAAGATTGTTGTCATCTGCAATGTGACACCATGTAGCCTGGCAGAAGGTTATGAGTTAGACAAATAGGCGGAAGTGGAGACAGTAATGAGCCTGTATTTCCTAAGAATTCAAATGATTTTTTGACTAGCTGAGGACATATTGGCTGATCTAGAGGGACTCTGCTCAGTAGAGTTAGTTAAACCTCAGAGTAAAATTAATTCTTCCAGGAAGGCCTTCCTTGTGCATTTTATGTTTAAATGATTTACAAATGCTCTATTGTTATGGACTCTGAATGTTCATGGCTGAGCGAAGTCAGATATTGAACCCCATCCTCAGCTATGAACGTCCAAAATGTTTGTAAGATTCACTTTTATACTATCCTGCAATATATGATCTAATCACCTAAATTACTTCTTGAAGTGAGGCTTCCATTACACATGTCACAGGCATTTGTAGTAGAAATGAATGATGAATAACTGACACTTTCCTTGGTACAATTTTATTTACATTGTTGTAACAGTGTACAATTAATGATACCAGGAAACTGCATTACAAAACAGGCTCCTAAATCTCTCTTTGTATAGCCTAAAGAGCTATTAATTTAGTGCTTAGGAACTTATTTCACAACAATGGTTGTGTCATACGTCTTTTCTGTTGTCACGGTTTTCTGGCTGTACAGGTGGTCTGGACAACATACACCAGCCAATCTGTGCAGAGAACATAGAATCTGGTTATAATTCACATCCATAGCTGATTTCAGCCATATTGATATGCAAAATCCCACATTTATCTGTAAATATGTTTTAAAGGATCTGCATATCTCTGAGTCTGAAATCTCAAAACCCTCTAACTAAACTGTTTGGGAGTTTTATCCACAAACACATACCATTTAACATATTTTCTGGATGCATTATAAATAATACATGTAACTAATTCAAAGGATTGTGTGAACAGCAAGCCACATGAACACTTCCTTACATGATCTCTACCTACATGGAAAAACAAAACAGAAGAATGTGGACACCAAGAGTCCAAGTAGGATTCTAGTTAGTGATCCCAATGTTTGAATGATCCAAAATACGCTCCTTGCATAGTGCTGTTCGGCCACTGAAAATGACCTTGACTTTCCTCTTGAAATTGGTATGATGACAAATTTTGAACATGTCCACAAATTTTGTATGAACATTTTTTTTTTATTGCTTTCCTATGCTTTAGTGATTGAGAATCAAGCCCTGGAAAAGTTGCAGGATGTTGAGTTTCGATGTGTTTTCACAGTCCCTGAGTGTTGTGTAGTGTAAGTGAAACTTCTGGACAGGGTGCTAATTTAGGATGTTAATTACAGAACACAGACATTCTGGTTTTGGAATCTAGCCAGCAACAAAATATGTGCAGTGGTTTCTAGATTATGGTTCTAAATTATGTTTTGGAGTATGACTGGGCCAGGCCAAAAGAGGAATAGTCCTAGAGTTATTATTTTAGTCATTATATATCCTGCAACATCAAGCAGGTTAATTTATTTTGGGTCTTCTTTAATTGTCGTGTGTGTAAATTTGACTGGGCATGGAGCATTTTGTGTATGAATAAATCTATCTGCACGTGCTTGCAGAAACAGGGTTTTATAACTATCAATTAATGCATATGTAAGTAGTTATTTGTGCATTTTTCTTTTATATTTGTGATATATTAAACTGTTATTGCTTGTATTATAGCTGTCATAGTTATCTCATATGTGCACTTACACCCCCAACCACTTCCACAGATTGCAACCTGTAATTATTTTGCATTTGGACACACCAGAAGGAGGCAATGCAATTACAGCTTAATATGAAATTGGGCATTGAATTAGAACATGCTAATAAAACCGCTCATATTTTTCTTGATAAAAGTACTTGAATCATTAAGGACAAGGAAGGAGACTTGACAGGAGTGCAAGGTTAAAAATGGTAATAAGAACAACTGACCTGGTAACATTACACTTAAAAAACATATGTATAATAATTAAGGATGCTTAACACTGAAGTGAATCAGAATCATCATATCCCACACAGTACTGCTATGATTTGACCTCATGTTAGTGTGCTGGTAAAGTGATTGTTGTGCTTAATTAAGCACAATATTGTGAACGGGTATGAGGGAGTGCATGTTTAGCACTGTCTCATGCTTCAGCTACTTTACTTCAAGGGAAATAACCACCAGTACCCATTGGATTGGAGGCTGGGAGGGCTCCACAGCTGGTCTGGATGTGGTGGAGGCGGGACAGGAGGACAGTCTTTGTTCATATTGGTAACTGAACCCTGGTTTTCCAGGCCACAGCCCAGTCTCTCTACTGACCAAACTATGCCACCCTCCTTCTGTTATGTTGCAGTCAGTAGTTAGTGGAACAACAATTACAGTATGTTCTAGGACACCAGTGTTCAACATGTATATTTGCCAGATATGTTTAGAAACTGCGTAAAAATCAAAATTACCTGCCACGTTTACAGAAGTACTGTTTCAGGTATATGTCCAAGTCCTGTTTGAATACTCGTAGTACACATTGTGGCAGAGGAACACACACTCCACCTTCAGCATTAGCACTTGTCACACATGTACCTCCATCTACAGCAGTCTGAGGACAAGGTTAGATATTATGATCTTTAACACAACCCTTAGAAACCACTTCAGTGTAATCCAGTAATTAAGTTGCTATTTACATAAACCATTTATGGTACTTAAACATGCATTAAGAGTCACAGAATTATCATATGCAGTGACAGGTTTCTTAAAAAATGTCCAAGTAATCTAAATTTGATGGCATGGGCATTTGCTTTCAAATTTGAGCTAGTGGGCACGTGTCACAGAGAGACTGTACAACCAAAATCTTTTGGTTATTTCTGGTATCACTCAATCATGTTACTTTGCATACCTTTTCACGTATGCAAACTGCACAGTCATCTGTCCATGACTGAACAAAGAGTGGTCATCAGAACTTGTAATGTGCAAACTGTGAGAGTGAAATCTTGTGAGACAGCTTGTGTAAATAGAATATACACTGTGTGATTTCAGACTTCTGCCATGATGTGGATAAGCTCTATATTCTGGGATATTACCACTCCATACCGTGTAATATACCAGAAAAAGGCAGATCTTAGAATATACACTGCAGTAAAGAAATAAGCAGGGACTGCACATGATAAGAAGGCACTGGTACATTAACTGGTCCATTCAGTGACAAACAGTGATGCACAAATTGCACTGGTGAAAGTTCTGAGTTGTACTACATTGAAGATTAAAAGTCTTTTGAGATATTATGCTGTGTCATAGTGTTTGTAGTTTCGGTGTTTTGAAGGCACTACAATCCTTCAAACAATGGCACTTCATAACATCTCAGAAAACTTGAATGTTCAACAACGTGGCTATGAGAATGTCCACATATAATGCTGACAATCACAGCACAAACATGTAATGCCCACATCATCGCTGCACAAATGTGTAATGCTCACAATGTCTTCACTCAGCAGTCCTTGACAAGCACAGACACACTCATTGGTCATGGAATTTCCCTGCCTTCTTTGGTACTTGAAGCTTAATTGTGTAATCACAAAAACTCACCACTGGTTCATAAATTGGACAAATTGAATGCCATCTTATGCTGCCATTCTGTTTCTTTGAGATTCATAATATAAGTAATATGCTTCTGTCCACGCCCAGGCCTCTACAGTGGTCTATTTCTTTCAGCTTTTCTGATTTAAATATTTGCATTTCTACATCCCACATTTGTGACACACACACACACATATATATATAATTCACATTTCACAGATCCATTATTTGAACTAAGTTGAATTGAATATGAAATTGGTCAATATAATACAACACAATACAATTTTGTCATAGTCCAACAGTTATGTCCAGTTTACAATACAAATAATACAAATTATTACAAATTATTGTGTCTAAAATTTAGCTTATATTATGTAATATGGAGAAAATTATTTTTTACTCTTGTTCATAATCTTACCTTCCTTAAAATTTGAACTGTTCTTCATAGTGATTACCTGACATAAATTCACTTACTGAATAACAGGCATTTTTATAGGAATTTTTTTAGAGGTTTCTTGAAGGCCACTGTATTTTCACATAGTTGTACAATGTATGGTAAATGTTTATTAAATATTGTTATTGAGAAATAGCAGACACCCTTTTGGACTGAATATAGACTTACTGATTGTAAATGAAGTTGGTTTATATTTGTCTCATATCTTTGCTATGAATTGAATCATTAGTTTGGTACTTTTCAGGATTTTTAATGACAAACATCATCATTTCAAGAATAAGCCCATACAAACTTGGTACAGTTAATACATACAATTTCTTAAATTTCTCTCTACAAGATGTCCTTTGTCTTAATCCCAACATCACTCTCATTATTCTCTTTTGCAATATAAGGGCCTTACTTAGGTTTATAGTTGTGCCCCAGAAAATTATCCCAAATTGCAACAATGACTGAAAATATGTGAAATAAATTATCTTTAATGAGGTAGATTCAGACAGTAAAATAAATTCCTCATCATATAACATTCTATATTCAGTTTCTTCAATAATTTTTCCATGTGGAGTATCCATGAAAAATTGCTATCTAAACGCATAACCAAGAATTTAATTGATTCTGTAAGAGTAAGATTCTGATTATCAGTATTATATTTAGTGTATGAGTCAGAGTTGTAGCCAATTAAAAATTAATTGCAAATGTTTTTTCTTATTCAATACAAGCTGGTTTATTTGAAACCATTTAGCAATGAGCTGAAGAGTTACATTTCTGTAAGTCATTATACTTAGTAGCTGTTACTATAATATTAGTGTCATCGGCATATAATATGGTGTATGAGAGTTTATCCATAATTTTTGGGAGATTATATATATACAGAGTGTCCCAGAAGGAATGTGCCAGACTTTGGGAGGGTGTTCCTTATGTTAAAGTATACCGATATAACCCAGAACACCTATATCCAAAGTTGAACGGTTACGGAGATAATGGCCAGAGAAAAGTGGGGGCTTCTTGCGGTTCCAAATACTGCAAC
>Ga0123354_10004309_pt1 | contig 20118 bp, 13 predicted proteins | sample TergutLab28metaG_2_FD_97872 | JGI IMG/M metagenome (GOLD analysis project Ga0123354, IMG submission 97872) | Labiotermes labralis P4 segment gut microbial communities from Petit-Saut dam, French Guiana - Lab288 P4 | ecosystem: Host-associated > Arthropoda: Insects > Digestive system > Gut ...
ACGCTTGTGAGTGCGGTAATGAACCTTCGGGTTCCGTGAAATGCGGGGAATTTCTTGACTAACTGCAAACCAGTTAGCTTCTCAAGAAGGACTCTGCACCATGGAGTAAGTAAGTAAGTATGTAAGGATCCATTCCATGACCTCACACTGTGTTTGTCTAAGAGCTATTTTCATAGAACTTTGCGATACACGATTTGTCTCCCTGTTGATTTATTCTCATGTTATGCATATAATTTACATTTAAATATGCTTTACACAAAACCTGAAATAAGAGCAGTGTTATTGAGGCCCCGATTGGTGGGGCTGTATGTGACCGCAGCCGCCTAAACCTCATTCGTGTGTGATTCAGCCCTAGATTATAAATACTAATTGTAATTTTCAGTTATGTTTTCGTAGGTAGGGTGAAACTGTTAACTCTCATATTAAACCCCTTGTAAGGAAGCGCCGTTCTTTGCGAATGTCTACCATGGTGTTATTATTTGGCGAAGGGGGGGGGGGCACAGGTTGGCTGGCGGTCATGTTCGAGAAAGTTCTTACACGCCGATCTTCCATGGTTGAGCGTCAGAAATGCTGTCCAGTTCTGTAACCTCTGGGGATGATACAGAGTAAAACCATGACATGGTAATCGGTAACTTCAGGAACATCATAATTACTTCAGATATAATCGGATGGATTTAGGATTAACTCTAGAAGTGGACATATTCCAAGACAAACGGCTTTGTAGCGCATTAGAGGAAGTGTATTTTGAGGGAGGGGAGTCCAAGAAACGTGAGTGATAAGAGTGACAGTGTGAGATACAGATATTTTGTGTTGTATAATTATGGAAGCAGTGAAAACAATGAAGTCTAAACTAGTGTTCGTCGTTAGGCGATCACTCGTTCTGCTGTTGAAATCCCGAGAGAAGGAAGCCATAGTACAACTGTGACTCCCATTGATGGGTGAAAACACAAGTACTGGAGCAGCAGCATGTGTACAGGACGCAGCGAATATTCAGTGCCAAAGTATTGAGGGTTTTCTAAATTAATATAGCCTTGCTCGTTGTTAATTCGTCGCACTATAACAAAGAGAGACGGTTTTCAGCTGTAGCATTAGTCAAGCTACAGACGCTACTGGTTACGCTGTCATGATCACCATATTTCCCTGTAATCGATCTTTTTTAGCTGAAAAGTCTAATCGGAACTTCCCCCAGAAAACTTGCAGTATTGTTGTTTGTTAATTTTTGTATGTGGAACGTTCGTGGTTGTAATACTTCCTAACATTTTTATTATAAGTACAGTGATTTTGCTTTGTCGAATGAATAAATAAATTAATTAATTGATTTATCCTTATATTTTATGAGGCGAAATTCTACCAGAACATGCGAGGCAAATTTAAGAAAGACACAAATTTTACGTTAATTCTGTGATAAATAAAGAGAAAGAGATTTTTAAGAAATAATAGATGACTGGTTGGGGTAAAGTAGTGCAAGAAACGCGAGAAAATCTATTTAGGTGTTTGGATGATAGAGGTGTGAGTTCTGTCATTTTAAGAAATTTCAAAAAAATTTCGCTGTTCTTCCGATTAGAGTGACAAAGTGGAAAAATAAGAATATTGAGAAGTAATGGCTTGAAATAAGGGCTGTAGAGGTTGTTTTACTGGATAATGCTAAAATGGACAACTTTGGAAGGTTGTTCGGTTGTTTTAGAGTATGGGTATTAATTTTGATGAATCTGAGTCAAGAGGGCTGCATGAGGTGCAGTATAAGCAGTAGCAGTAGTAAGTTGGCGACCAGGAACATTCTCATCAATTGCTTGAGCACGGGAAGAACCAAGGAAACAGGTATCGAGGTAGCTGGTCGCAGAACCTTCCGTCACGGACTTCTAGCCACCAGCAAGGGGGGAAAAATAGAGAAAAATGGAAGAAATAATATATTCCTAACATGTGTGCTGCAACTTCGGTAATGATTTAAATTATATGTCATATACATTGCGTTTGTAATTTCAGTTACGCGCAATAAATATATTTTGTTTATCTGAATCCTGTCGATGCAAATTTTGAGACGAGATCAGTGTTCTGCATTTTATGTAAAGCCTGCTCAATGTTCAGAAGAGGGCCAGCGTTGCTTTGTTAATGCTGATCGAATTGTTAAAGCTTTTTCTGAGTTGCAACAATGCGTGTGTTTTAGGAGAGTGACCTCTCGTGATTTAACAGAGGAAGCTCATCTGGATACCTTAAAAGTTTAGACCGTACCTCACAGAGAACACAACACGTGTTTGTCACAAATAAATTCGTCTAATAATTGTACAGGGCTAATAATTTTTCTTTTACTGTGAAAATAAATTGGAACTGACAAACACGTCCTTTTAGCGGAATTTTAAGCCTTATTTGTACGTTACCTTAATAATATGTCATGTGATTACCGCTTTGTGTTTAGGATTAGTCATAGGATGACTGGTACAATGTGATAGGAAAACTGTCGATACTTTAGTTATGGGCATATGGAATATTCTGTTAGAGGGACTTTTACTCGCCAATAAGATTTCGAAGTGGCAATAAAGTTCAGTTTGTTTGTACCAAGGGAGGAAATTTGCGGCCTGAATCGATCTGAATTAATCCCCCCAACAATGGCTATTGTTTAAGCTAATGTTTGCATAGTGAAATCGTTGACAGATATTTGCACATCAATCTAAATGTATTTGGTGCATCTTGCAATGATATTGTCCTTCATCAGTACAAGTTGGCTTCTAATCACACGTTTCTTATCGTGGAAGCTGACGTTCAGGCCTAAGACAGTCTATGTGCGATTTTTGTTGGACAGAGTCTTATTGGGACAGGCTTTTTTAGTGCTTAGGTTTTCCTGTGTCAGCATCATTCCACCAATACGCCATAGTCATATCCGTCTTCGACGTCATATAATCTTAGTAATTTACAGTGTCGCTGAATAAGACGTACAAAAAAGCTGTTCGACTTCATGGTGCAGAATCTTCCCTGAAAAGTTGATAACTCCGGAGTCAGTCACTAGAGTCCATGCTTTAAGGGAAAGATCATTAACGTGTCTACAGAAAAGGCTTTGGGCCTTAGCCTGATAGCCGACGTCTGTGCGACATTTCATAGTTCAGGTCTTCACCGAGAGAGCCTCTAGAAACCATGCCAAAACTCTAGGTGCCATAACCACTCTACCGGCTGTACAAAAACTGCTTTTCCAAAATTACCCTGCTTCTTTTTTTTTTACATCTCGTGGCAGTCTACTCTATTCAAGACTCATTTTCAATATAAGATGAAATATTTCATGAAAAGGTACCCACGTTATTTTCCTTGAAACCCGAAGCAGGATAAATTTGGTTTAGCCTACATATTGTTATTAGCTTATTTGTATCTTACTGATATTAAGTCTGTATATTCCAAACAGCACATTTTCTTAGCATCGGGGTGACCTAAACATAGCCTGTATTCTTGTTCATAGCACTGCTGCATCTGATTACGGTAACTTTGACCGAGCGTGTTCAGTATATTGCTCTTAGCACTGGAATAGCTTTGTCTTAGCCTGCCTCTTGCTCTTAGCATAGTTGTATTTGACCGTGGTAACGTGAACTTACTAGCCGGTCCCACTGACCGCGCGGTCTAAGGCGTAGGTCTGCGGCCGCTCGCCTGCTGAGATTGTGGGTTCGAATCCCACCGAGGGCATGGATGTATGTCTTGTGAGTGTTCTGTGTTGTCAGGTAGAGGTTTCTGCGACGAGCTGATCCCTCGTCCAGAGGAGTCCTACCGAATGTGGTGCGTCGTTGTATGTGATCTAGAAACGTCGTGAATGAGGAGGCCCTGGCCCACTGGGGGGGGGGGCTGTCTTGCCAAAAAGAAAGCGTGAACTTAGTCTGTAAATTGTTCTTAGCACAGATGTATCTGACCGCTACGCGCAAACAGCTGCTACTATTTTTGTGGCACAGTACGGTAAGTGATATTCTAAAAAAAGAAAACAACAATACCAAAAAAACGGGTAAAGGGAAAATGGAAAGGAGAGTGGAAATGAGTAGTGCGGGCTGCAGTGCCATCCATTTTCATGCCCACAAAGCAGAATGTTTTGTATGTTCCGTGGTAAATAAAATAAAAGTTCTCTTTTGTTTGTTTTTTTTACTCGCCTTGAAAGCTAGCAACCAACATATCACCGCTGCTTCTAATTTATTTATCATAGAACGAAGAGGTGTGGAATTGCAAGCAGCTGAACAATTGATGATGAATATTGTACTTTATAAATTGAACCTTTTTTCATTATTCCCAAATTCACCCACTACTTTTCACGTTTTCTAAAGAATGACCCAGTTTCCTTGAAGTCATATGAGAATATGTCTTCCATTGTCTTCGGCGTAACGGAACCAACAGCTCCATAACACGGGGAAGTTCTTCAATCCGTTATTTCTCAGCTGGTCAGACGTGATTCTGAAACCGTAGATTTATTATTGTGTTCAGGTAAATCTACCTCTTATAATAAAAGCCAACAAGATGCACTATTTTTCAACTTTATTTTGGTAAGCAACTCTACATGTTTCGGACAGACTTACTGTCCATCATCAGGAGTCTTAATGCTGTATTCACAGTATTTGGTGTTTTTCATACTATTTATGTTGACGGTCTGCTAGCAACCAGTTGTTGTGAATACAGTATTAAGACTCCTGATGATGGAAAGTAAATCTGTCCGAAATATGTAGAGTTTTTTACCAAAATGAATTTGAGAAATAGTGTATCTTGTTGGCTTTTATTATGAGAATATATCACGATGCACGGTCCTCTGAATGTCAGAAATGTACCCCTGAAGTGGGGATCTGTAAGCTGGGTGGGAAATATCCACCCCCCCCCCCCAGCTTACAGATCTTACACACCAACGTCCTCTAAGATATATTTCAATATTTTCCTCCTAGTTACGTTGAGAGCTCGAAAGCCATGAAACTTTGCAATTAAAATGTTGTCTGCACTTTTGTATCTACCTAATTCATGTTACGTGTTTGAATTATCCAATTTCCCATTCAAACACCTTAGTATTATGGTACAGGGTTCTTTCCCGGGGTTAAAGTGGCCGGGGCGTGAAGTTCATCACTTATCTCCATATAGTGCCGAGATTAATAATTGGTGGCGCTATACCTCTACTCCACCCACACGACTACATGGCGTGGGTGCGGTAAACTTTACCTTTTACAATACTGTCTGAAGAACATTATATACGAAACTCCTCAGTACTTAGCACTCTCAGTTCTCCTGTTAGTTCCTGTCTCTTGCATGTAAATGTTGTTCCAGCTTTTTAATTTGCAACAATCTCGGTTTTTGTTTCTCTCAGAGTCAGACAGAGCGCAAAAGTGGGGATAAAATTAATTGTAGCTTATTTTAATCTTCAGATACTGTAGATCCAACACAGCTTCACGAAGTAACAAGCCTTGCTTGGAGTTCTTGATGTAATGTTCATACGTTTAACTGGAATCGGCAGGGCAGGCGGAAGTCCACCAATAGCACGCACTAATATAACGCGTAAGCTCATTAATATACCAGAACATTCAGACCCAAATTTCGAGACTAACATTCCACTTAATCAGGTTACAGTACACATTTGTACTTCAGGCAAGCAAATGAGTGATGTCACGAGTAAGATGGCTTTACGTTAACGGTATTACCTTCCGACTAAGAAGATTACTTTTGAAATACATTAGCTACACATGCGCTGCAAGGGTTCTCACACTTTTTAATTTGGTCATTATAACTAAGTTATATACTGCACAATGTAGTGTCTACTATACCTGGAGCTTGTGTATAGTACATAAAATCTAATTTGAAACTCTGTGCTTCACTGGAGTAGATTTAGTGGTTTTATACTTGTTTCTGCTGCCAATGTCAGTAACGTGTTAGCCATTTATGGTGTTATAATTCATTTATTATTAGGCCAATGCTGGAGTTTACTAGGCTGTTAAGTCTTACACAATAGAACTGTAGGAATCTGAACTCGATAATTCTTTCAGTAAAACAAAAAAATTTGGATCATATGAAGCTTTTCCTGAGAAACGAAATCAATTGTCACGTGAAATAAAGTGACGCTAACAGTGATACTTGTTCTTTTGCAGTTTTAATGTATGGTTTAATTCATTCTTGTAAATCCTGGGTTGATATTATTTACGAAATTTATTTAAAATTCTTGTGTAGAACTACGAACTCTTGTAGGACAGACATTAGTACATTGCATTAAAAAATAATCGATTCCTTTGTAAAGAAGGAAGAATTTGCATTCTCCCTCGAGACTCTAAAAATGTGTACCTGAAAGATGAAGCTGTAGAAATGCTTGTATAGTGCTATGAATTAAAGCTGTCGCAGTGAGTGTATTTGTCATTGCTAATGAATTATTGTGGTTAAAAATGTAATTTGGAGCCATAAAGCGACTTAACAACAGAATTGTGCATATTTTCATATTATGAAAGTTGTGACAGTGCTTTGTCAGTCTTATTATCGTGACAAAACTGATACGTTAATTTTGGTGTCGGAAGGAAGAAGATCGAGTACGAGACTTAGGCGTAAATCGGAGGGTACTGTAGAAGCAGGTATTAAAGGGCAGAGATTGAGAGTTTGAATTGAATTTATATGGTTTATTGTAGAATTCACTGGCTTGCTGTTGTGTAAACGGAAATTAATATTTCATTTCATGAAATATATATTTAGCACTTCTGACCCAATAGAACAAATATCACTTTTCAAGATCACTCTGCAGTGTCTGCATTAACTGTCACAAATAAACTCTTAGAACAGTAAGTATTCATTTGTCAGTTGCTACATGTTCCGGCCGTTTTGGACATCATCAGCTAGACCACAACATACATGGAAAAATATAGAGGTAGAGGCACCCCGGATACCGATTTTACTGGTGATGGCCAGAAGGACCGAAGCGTGTAGTAAATGACGAGTACATAGTGTTCTGAGAGTTTCGCTCTGACAGTAAACACAGACATTGATTAAATGACACAACTGGCTAAGGATACCAAAATATCACTTTTATAAGAACTAATTCCATGGACTAAAGTCCTTGAGAAACCAGGAGTTCATCGGGTAGTAAGGAAATTAGCGCTGTTTCAAATTCACAAGAACGAGTCTTTGGTTTCTATCTTAAAACAGACAAATTCAGTCCGCTACATGCAGTCACTTACGCACATACATACGTATATACATACATACTTACACACACATACATACATACACACCTACACACACATACATACATACAAACATACACACATAGACACATACACACACATACATATATACATACATACATACACACATACATACATACATACATACATACACACATACACACACACACACAATACATACATACACATATACACACACATACATACATACATACATACATACATTCATGTATTCAGCTATTCATTCATTCATTCATTAAGTCCCATGAATCCATTGGTGTGTCATGAAGACAGCAAGTTGCGGAACAAGTCATAAATACTCAAATATACAAATTTACTTTGTGCAATACTACAACCATTTTGCATAAACAGTATTATGAATTATCTTTACACATAGAAAGCTCATCTACAGAGTGAAAAGCGTCTGTATGTAGGTATTTGAAGGCTGCTTTAAATTTTGCCTTTTCATACCTGAGAATTGTCGCACTAGAAGGTAAACTGTTGAAAATTTATTTGAGATAAATGATAATATTATCCTCCCACCTACACCTTGCTATTCCAATCGGACTTTTTCCATCACTATTCCCACCCAAATCCTTTAGGCCTTTCATTTCTCTTCTGCTTCATTTATACCACATCCCTCTCCGATTTCATCCTCCTAGCCGTGAATCATTTTAATAATATTTGGCTGGCGTTACAAATCATGAAATTCCTAACCTAGTGGTTTTGCGCAGCATAATGTTCGGCCTAATTCGTTCCGCTAAGTTGCACATAGTTCCACATCCTTCCGTTATGGGACACCAGCAGTCTCTGCCCTTTACATGAGACCCCAAGTTTTGCAATGATAAAAAAGGACAGGCAAAACTATTTTTTTTTTATGTCACTGTTTAGGTTTTGCTCTAGTTGACAAGGAGGCAAAAGATTCTGAACGGAGTGATAAACCGAGAAGGGCCCAACTCCTTAGAGTTAGTAGACAAACTAACATTCAGCGCAGAGATAACAGAGTTTTACAGTGATAGAAGTGCTGGCGCACTGGAGATAAACTGCCAATACCAGCGAACCTTCTTAATGCCCGGGGATGTTTGGACATGCCTGTGCTATAAAGCCCCTTCAATTCAGATTTAACACGTATAAGGCTTCTTAGTGTCGCAAACACCAGCAGAAGCTTTGTTGCAGATGTCAACATCCTTGTTTTCTGCTGTGATGCTTATGGCAATACACTAAATTCACTGTTTGTGTCGATTATTAGTATTCTTTTGCAGTCTCTGAGTGGGGATTGTTTTGTCTATTAAATGTGCAGTTCTCTTTGAAATTGTGATATATTCTGGATTATATGTGCTACGTATCGAATAGTTTTGTGAGTGCACATGATATACAGTCATTAAGACAAATTCCAGATTAGGACAGAAACAACCGGAGACACGTTTGGTTTATATGTGCCGGCTAGGCAGTGCTGCAGTGTTCTGTATTAGTGGTGATGGTGGTGGTGGTTTGTGGATAAACACAGGACTGTGTAATGGATCTTAAATTTCTGAAATAATGGTCGTAATTATACGTTTAATTGTTATTGTTGTTTCAAACACGAAAGAAGTTCTAGCGTTTTGTTGACTGATGAACGGTTCCAGATTGTGAAGGGAACTTTACTGTCACTAACAAGCCCTCATTCTGTTACAGACTTCGGGATTAGTCGCTTGCTTATCAGGTGTTTTCTTAGTTTAGCTTAACCTTTAGACGCCTAATGTCAACTACAGTGGTCGTACGTCACCGCGAACCTCTAAAGTTGCATTTTATATATTTATTCAACAAATATAGGTACTGAATATTTTAAACATGGTATATACTATCTGTTTTTTTCTCTTAAAAATGCAGTTTGTTTCATAATTCGTATTTGGTTTCTGTATTATTCACATTTTATATACAGGGTGTGCTAAAATTAAAACAAATAATTCCGGCGCCAAAAGGTTAATGTGTTGACAGCAACAGAATGTAGAAACTTCATTAATGCACTATGCCATTAGTTTATTTCTTTCAGTGTGGTACCATATTTGTATCTTCCTCCCTTTTCAATTGGTCCGCGACAGCTCTTCGCAGAACTTTTGTTTTTAGTATATGGTTTTAGGTTATTATAACAAAACAGGATAAGTCACCGCAGATTTATTATCATTTAGCTTTGCATAATAGCATATTTTATTATGATTTTGAAGTGTACATAATTTATGATGTATTTTGACTTAATTTTACTGGGATATTTCATTTTTCTTTGGCTGTTGTTCGTTCATTTTGTTGGCATTTGTTATTTACCTATGCCGACAATGTATTTGGTCACGGGGCTGTTCACTCAGCACGCAAATAAATAAGAAATTTAATTCGCGTAACTAATATTGGAACATAACAATAAAGTCCATATCAGTGGGGTTGGGTTGCCGATAGAAGTAAGAATTTTTTTTTCTTCGTCACTACGTCTAGATCGGCTCTGAGTCCACGCAGCCACATATCGAAAAACGAGAGGGCCGTTTTAGGCGCTTTCTGAAAGTTGCGAGAAGCGAGAATTAGCTTCATCATGTCTCTGTCCGCCTTGTCCCTCCGTCCGTCCGGCTGTCCGCATGGAACAACTCTGCCCCCACTGGTAGAATTTCCACGAAATTTTATATTTGATTATTTTTCGAAAATCTATCGAGAAATAAAGTTTCATCACAATTTCCCCAGAATGATGGACACTTTTACATGAAGACCAATGTAAAATTTTGGTCATATCTCACTCAGTTCCTCTTAGAATGAGAAATGTTTCAATGTTGTGCAGAAAATGAAAACAAACATTTAATTTATCTCAGTAATTAACCAACTTGATGCACAAAATTTGTTTCACAATAAGTTTTATTTCATGCCTCTACATGTTTCGAGCACTATGTGCTCATCATCAGGAGGTCAAAATTGCATTACACAGCTTTTGGTATCATCACGCCTATAGGTGTGATGGTACCAGATGAGATGCACGGTCAGCAAAACGTCAAAAATGTGTTATGTTCAACAAAGCATTTTTTTTTCGAAAATCGTGCCGTCTCTGAGATAATTTGGAAAACATTATTAGAGCCGGGCAGTCCACAGATGACAATCTGATGCGCGTTGCATGCTGCATACCAAGGCTACAAACACAAACTGAGAATATATATTTACTTATACTTTTGTATTTCCACTGCAACATTAGTTCCACGAACACGTCTCGATGTTACGTTATACGTACATTGACACCCGTGCTTCTTCACATAGAGCGGTTGTATCTTGTGACTTGCTACTCATGTCCAACTGTTCAAAGTAAAGACCTCACATGGGTTTGCATGTCGTATTTCTGCGTAGGTTCAGGTTTGTCTTAGTTGTGTTAAGACCATAAGAATGGATCTAAATGAACAAACATTTGAACAGGCACTGTGGTTGGTATACAGCAGTTAACAACCTTCACGGCACAGGTTTAGTTGTTGCTCAACTGTTTCAGCAACTCTCTCTTATCATGGACGGCCGAGCCTATATACATCACAACAAAAGCGCCGATTCGGATCCTAATGCGGAATTTTTTGAAGCTCATAATACAATAACTATCGCTTTCACCGAATGAAACGGTCTGCCACCTTGCTCACGAAAGCTCCACACTAAATCGTTTACCGAGCTGTTTGAAGCCAGTCTCCATGTAACACTTCAATTTTCCTGAAGAGAACATTTAATATTATTATTATCCCCACTTCCCCTAGGGTCCAAGTTTATCTTTCCAACCAATCCACATGCTCTTCTGATTTTTCCAACCAATCCACATGATCTTCTGATTTTTCAAAATTGATGTTACGAAAGAATCTAACATCCTTCCTAATTTAATCCTTCCGGTAGTATTAGCTGAAGAGTCTATAGTCTGGATTTCGTAATTACTCGTATTTTCTGATCTATATCGTACCGTCCCGTAGTTTATAATCATTTCAGGCTAAAGCTAATAGGACAGAGAAAATAAATGTACGGAATAAAAGAACAAGCTCCTAAAGGCTGGTAGAAGAGGAGTCTTTGCTCCGGGCCATAGGCTGCCTGCGTGGAAGATTTTAGTGTGGACACGAGATGTATGTTGGAGACTGTAAAGTTAGGCGCATTAGAACTTTTTGTATTTTACAGAGCATGTGCAAGACGTTATGAATTCAGAATAGGGCAGGCGTGATTTGAATCCGAGTAGTGGCAGCGAACTCCACAAGTCGTCGGTGTAAGAAGCACTGAATTGTTTTAAAATTAATTCTTGAATCACGTCGTGTTTGCGTATAATGCTGTGCAGTATTATTTACCGGGAAACGTTGAAGTAAGTGTTTAGATACACATAGAACAAACCAGTCTTACAGATAGGTCGGATTCGATGCCAGTGAGAACAACTGGAACGGAATATTTTATTCCAAATCCCCATTCTAAAGAAGTGGGAAAGGAAGTAAAATATATGAGAATACTGGGGAAGATATTTACCATATGAAATGAGGAATTTCTACACTTCCTTTTCCGTAAATGTTAGAAACAGAAATGCATATATTATTAAAATTATTGGTCATTTTTTTCAAGTTTAGTTTCAATAAAATTTTTATTTCAAAGTTCAAATTTATTAGCTGAGTTTCTTGTACATTGTTGGATGTAGCTGGTAACACAGGGTGTTTGTTAGAGAATTTTTTTTTGTTTATAATACTAATGGATAGTTTATCTAAACTTATTACTATCTTCTCTTAGGTGCTAATCTGGTCTGTGTTTATATATGTAACTGAAAATAGCAACACATTTCTAATTACAATTCCTCCTCTTTTATATTTCCATTAGACTTTGCACTGTTTTTGTCACCCATTTTCCCACCTGCGTTTTACTTTGTATAAAAATTTACCCACATTATTTAATTCTATAATCTTATTGCAGTTGATTATTTTTTTTAGCTATTTATTCTTTTGTGTGTACCCATTTATTATCTACCACCTTTTCTGTCCGTCTTTGGGTCTCATTATATTTTCGTAATATATGAACTGAACTACAGTCTCTTCGTCTTTACGTAGGGAGCATCTTCCTTCTCTTCAGGTCTCCTTTTATCTCTTAGTTTCCATATTCCCAATCTAAAACACGCTAACCCAATAGTAAAAATGTTTACGATTTTTTATATTAGTGTTTTGTGTATGTGTGTGTGTGTGTGTGTGTGTGTGTGGGTGTGTGTGGGTGTGTGTGTGTGTGCAAGTGTGAGCGTAAATCGTAAACTGCCTGTCCATTTTTATCGCACGTGGTGTAATAAGAAAGTGGAACCCTCAGTTGATTTATGTCCAGAGATGATGTCGACAGGAAGATTAGTGTAGAAAGTAAAGTTCCGTTTTGAATCGCTGGGCAGGTAGGCCCTTTCATCCGACCAGTTTAATGCGATAGTGGCGAGTACTTCAAATGATATTAACGTCAAATGTGGGGAGATACAACATAATGTTTATGACTTTAGAAACAAGTTTTTATGATGTACGTGACTTAACGCCCGCACCTGACGCTGATCCTTGGTTTATGTCCTTACAGACGTGAGCCAGCCGCTCGACGTCGTTATCAGAATTGACCTTTCGAGCGAAATTTGGGACTCAGCGTTATCAGACAGGTTCTTTGCTGGCGGGTTTGATTTGCGACAGAGACGGTGTGTTTCTGTCTGCATCGTCCGATCCACACCATCTCTGTGACATGTGCCCAGGTTGTTCTCTCGCAGAGATAAAGCGGTTGGAACGTGCAGCTCACCATATCTCATTAAACGCCAAGGAGTATAACCCCAACTCTAGCAGTGGGGCGGTCTATACCGTGATACCGAAGCATAGAGACGAATTTACTCTTATTTATAGCACTAAATAAGTAAACATTACGCAAATGGCACCACAGTATAGGCAGGGGCAGGATTCCGTTACAGCTACCTTTCGACATTGGATATTGACCCCATGCAGGAATCTCCTCTTACGTAGGTACTGGGTTTTTTTTTTTGTCATTAAGCGATTGGGGAATGAAGACAACGAATCACTTCCACCTAGTGACAGGGTTGTGGTTGCGTAGAGATTTACCCCTACCCCTCCTCTGCCTCTTCATCGTGTGGGTAGGCACTTTGGAAGTACGATACTTACATTACTGGGGATTTATAAGAAAGACGAAGGATACATGACAGTGTAGGGGCAAGGCGATAAGCTCCCTCAATTGAATTACTAAAATACTGGAACATAATTCTTTAAAAGGTGCCATGTTCTAGCCAGTAAAAGTCCCATAAATGTTATCTGATGAAAAGATACTCTATGGAGGCCACGGAGATACATCCGATGAAGCAACCTCGTTTGTCTGACGAATTGTTTCCTTTTTTTCGGCAACAAATTTACTTGTATTCCCTCTCAAAAGTCTGACCTTTCTGTTACCTGAATTTCATTAGTTATATCCACATAAACTTCGCAAGCGACAAACAGTTTGAGCTTCATAGCACAGGGAACTGGAGAACAATACATCACCACGCAAAAACGGTATGACGCGAGCACCATCAACCCCAAATTGTACCGTTCTCTGCGGCTTCAGTATAGAATCTTACTTGATCTTAGATGCTGCTATTAAGACCACGCCTGGCTGTATTCTGAATGGTAATAAGTTGTTGCATTCTGAGGTGACTGGAATATTATCATCTGTTCACTCTTCTCTTTATTTTCTCTCTTCCGGTTCATAAACTCATTCGTCATTTTCATCATTCTCCACATTTTTGTAGTAATTCATTGGTTCTTTATTTGTCGTCTGCTCCTGCCCTTCCAATAAACAGTGTAGAGGTTTGAAGATTCAAGTTTTCTGCGGCATGACGCCGTGTCGTTTAGCATATATATTTATGTTTCTGTGGGTATTGCTGCATCGAACTTCAGGACTTAAGGAACACTGTTCTTAGACTGCTCAGATGCTGAAGATGGATACCGCAAGCTCCAATGGAACGTCTGTATTTACCAATCAATGAGAAGTCTTATCAGCAGTTTTGCGTCTTCATCAAAATAGCTGTAAGAACACCAGACTTCACGGTTTAGCGGTTTCTTAAATTTCTCTGGCCCATTCAGTTCCAGAATTAATTCTGGAATAATGAATTCTTTATCAGTTTTGTAGAATTCTTAGGTATAAGTATGGATCCATCGTAAAGCTTTTATATACACAAGGAAATGCAGGTGTAGACAGTATTTCATCCGATCTTTGAGCGGGATTCCAACCCATGTTCTTAGCATTCAAATAGACGAACAGCCTGAGCATCTCAGATATTACAGTCATTAACTTCAGTAAGTAAATAAAATGAAGACTGTTCTGCTTTCATGAGCAAACATTTGCAAAGTAAAATAAAGTAAGCATACTCGTACATTCCTCAAGCAAAGAACCGATGGGCATATTAATAAAAGGCTGTAAAGCACATTTGTTGTTTTCGCTTACTTATGTTGGCTCTCAGCTAGGGTTTTCCGTATTTTGTGACCCTAGACAACGGCAGAAGGTTTGTCGTAAGCGGCAGGGAACTGTAACAACGCAGTTGGCCATACGTCTTACTGCAACAACCGTCAACATGTGGACACAACTCGCAGCCTTACGTAGTGAAACTGCTACGGGCGTAGCATGTCTCGGGCAGTTAATCGTTGACAACTTACCGCGGAGGCTTGGGTTCTGTCAAAGACTAATGTATCAACCGCAGTTCCAAGGGGTTCAGTCTCACGCGGAGCTAAGAAATAAAAGTCGCAAAGAAAGTTTTATAAATTTGGTTTTGCCCGTGTTGTCGTCTTATTTACTGGTTTATTTAAATTTAGTTTGGCAGAACACACCGGCTAGCACGAGAGGTGAAGCAAAAGAATAATGTACCCATTTGACCATGAAGTTTCAAGAAGCTATGCTCCAATATATGCATTAACTGTTAACCATTATACATGTACTCGGTTTCATTGCTAGACCTTCGATGAAACTGACTGAATAACTGACTGACTCTTGCAGCAGAATCTTTGTTTAGACGCCAATCGTTTCTCAGCCTGTCATGAAATATCTGGCATTTTGTGGAAACAGAATTTTAATTACCGTTTTCAAAACATTCCGCCACTTGCCCCTAACCTAAAACTCCCACCCGTTTTATTTATTTAGTTTTTATTTTAATATTACCCTTCATCTGTGTGTGAATCTTGTAAGTGGTCTTTTTCATTGGGATTGCCCTCATCAAGAACCTGTATTTATCTTTTACTTCCCCTAGATACTACATGTCCTGTTCATCCTGGCTTCCTTTATTTGATCATCCGAATAGGACGCGGCAAAAAGTCATTTCGTGAAACACATCACTGTGCAGTTTGCTCCAGTCTCCTTTTACTACTTCCCATTTAGGCCTCACTATATCTCTCACCATCCTATTCTTGGACGCCCTCAGCCTACATTCTTCTCATAATATTAGAGACCAAGTTCCACTCTCCTACAAAAATCAAACAAAATTGTAATTCTCTACGTTTTAACCTTTATGTACTTAGATATCAAAAGATAATTGGTCGTAATATGTGGCATGCATGCAAACAAAATATGCTGGTAGAATCTTGGTTGGAAGACCCTCAGCTGATAAGCTTGGTGTAGATTGGAAGAAAATGTGAGAAGGATCCTATTGAAATACTTTAAGTAGGTAAATCACTACTGGTTTGCCTTGACTTGGGTTAGATACTAACCATCGGTCTTTGTGAGCGCGTTAATTAACCCTCAGATTTTGCGAAGTAACAATTTTTAAGGCTAATTAAAGGGGACTGCACTAATGACGTTAGGCTGTATATAGCCTAAAAACAACGTTGACTGCTCAGACAAATAAAACGGACGTCAGAAGCTGTTGTGTTCGTGTGTTGGATTTACGGCTCGCAGTCCCAAGAGCACAAACGCACGCAAACCCATAACATTAAGTGAAAGTTAATTGTACTTTTATATGCTTGTATACGAGTTGGCGCTTCCCGGACTGATAAAGAAAAAAGGAAAGGGCTTTTCTTATTAAAATTATGGGGTGATAGAAGATAGAGCGTGTGAGTTATAAACACGTACATCATAAAAATATTAATGGGAGACATGGTTTCTAAACTTCTGACACTAATTGAAACTTTCCATGAAAAACATAATCGTATTCAAAAACTAGTATAACGTTAAGATATTTTCCTTTACTTGTCTCTCTGTAACGTATCAACTTCGACTGTTTACCTCAGCAAGGTGAACGTCTGTCTGATGTGCTAGAAAACGTCGCATTTTGGTGCATATAATGTAACACTTCATCTGCTTGGTATTTGTTTTTTGTCAAAGCTTCTTGAGTGGGAAAAAATCCATTTTCTTGTCATAGCAGCAAGTACAATAGAGGGGAAACACATTTTACTGTAAAGTTAGTATTCCTTGAATTATCCAGTCTTGTTTCGCGTTTGCTTTATACTAGGAACATCTGTTTCATCTCACAGAAGGGTAGAAATTATTATCAAGTAATCTTATGCAATAAAATCTCTCGTGAGATGTTAAGATTTGCTTAGATGGTCAAGAAATATTCCTCTTCTATGTCGCTTGAACATGGTTTTTTGAGAGGATAAGTGCCTTTTCTTCTTATCTTTAGAATGAATGTATTCTTTCATCAGGTTATATAATCCGGTCGGTTAAAACTGTTGTCAGATTTTGTATTAAAACTAGTTAAACCACCTTTTGTTTTTCAGTATGTGCGTGAAATACGGCGCTTGAAAATAAATTGCTTGTCTGCTCAGAAAATATTGTGAATGTATATATCAGTTGACAGAAATTACCCGTATTCCGGTTTATTTGAATACCTCACTGAATTTAATTACTGTGAAACATTTATATACGCATACTGGGAGGTGGGGGGTAATTTTTGTAATGACCATATGGGAAACTACTAAATCTTTTGCGACATTCTTTATGCTTGAAGCTCTAAACAGACACACGAACGGTGTTGCAATACAAAATAAACATAGAATCATTTTAACCTGAAGGCAGAGGATACAGGTTCTTCCTAAACGACGGTAAAATTCTTCTGGACTACATTGACCACATTCCACTAGACTTTTTTCTAAATTCTAAGTTAATGTTTAATATTTAAGGGAATTCCACTATTTTAAACCATAGGAAGCCTTCTAGTTTTCTACAGTGTAGTGAGACGTTGTCATTGGCAGATCTTCGATAATAGTTTACTGTCGGGGTTCACACACCCAGTAACTTGGTTTCAGATGCTGAGGCGAACTGTAAGCAGATGAAGCAGTGTGACGTTACATGGGTCGGTCATTTTTGGTGTGTGAAGTGGGATGAATATTTTGTGACAGTGGATGATACAAAAGCCGTCAGGAGCTTGGGACTTCATCTGATGTAACTGATCTAATCTTAGTAATTAGACAACTTAATGCGCAAAATCTTGTTTTATGGTAAGTTTATTATATGCCTGTACATGTTTCGAGCACATAGTACTCGAAACATTGTACAGGCATATAATGAACTTACTATAAAACAAGATTTTGTGCATTAAGTTGGTTAATTACTAAGATTATACTGAGATGCACGATCAGTAAAACATTAGAATCATGTAACTGCTGTTAATTCATTTTGTCTAGACATTCTGGATACTCCTTGATAGGACAGGCGTAATTAATTGTGTTCAGAAATTAATTCTCTTTATTTACTGGGCTTATTTTTCCTGAAAATCGCTGAGTACATAAACAAGTTAGAATACGTATATACGTGTAACGTAACATTGTGGGGCGTCCGCTTAATTTTATGCATCGTTTATCCGGACAGCCTGAAACCGTAGCACACGAAGAGAGCGCTTTTCTGGCGATTTAATGTCGCCGGCAACAATAAAACGCCCTCAGGTTCTTCATGTAATATACCCCATATTTGTGCGCAATTGTAACCCAATTTGGAATATCTCGATAGATTTTCATAAAAGACCCCAATATACAGTGTCACGGAAATACTTCCATTGGGAGCCGCACTGATAAATGCGGAGAGACAGACAGACGGAAGGATGGATATGACAAAAACAACAGGCCCTTTCCTTGGTTACACGAACGCGCTGAAAAGGTTTTAATGTAAAAGTTTGGTGTGTAAGAAATGGGATTGTGTTTTCGAGCAGGTACTTTTTTGTTCTTTTAAGAAATGGATAAAACATTACTACGTATCATAACACTATTTATAAACATTACTACACATCACAACACCATTTATAAACATTACTACACATCACAACACTATTATTAACATTACTACACATCACAACACCATTTATAAACATTACTACACATCACAACACTATTATTAACATTACTACACATCACAACACTATTTATAAACATTAATACATATCACAACACCATTTATAAACATTACCACACATCACAACAATATTTATTAACATTACTCCACACCACAACACTATTATAAACATTACTACACATTACAACACTATTATAAACATTACTACGCATCACAACACTATTTATAAACATTACTACGCATCACAACACAATTTAAAAACATTGCTACACATCACAACGCTATTATAAATTTTACTACACATCACGGTACTATTATAAACATTACTACACATCACAACACCATTTATAAACATTACTACACATCACAACACGATGGTTATAAACATTAATACACATCACAATAAGATGGTTGTATACATTAGTACACATCACAATGCTATTTATAAACATTACTACACATCACAACACGATGTTTATAAATATTACAGCGCATAACAACACTATTAATAACATTACTACACATCACAACACGATAGTTATAAACATTAATACACATGACAATAAGATGGTTATAAATATTACAGCGCATCACAACACTATTAATTACATTACTACACATCACAACACTATCTATATACATTACTACATATCACAACACTATCTATATACATTACTACACATCACAACACTATCTATATACATTACTACATATCACAACACTATCTATATACATTACTACACATCACAACACGATGGTTATAAACATTACAGCGCATCAAACACTATTAATAACATTACTCCACATCACAACACGATGGTTATAAATATTACAGCGCATCAAATACTATTAATAACATTACTCCACATCACAACACTATCTATAAACATTACTACACATCACAATATGATGTTTATAAGCCCGGAATTCTGCAATAGAAAAGTGGACTGCGTGAGATAACTGAGGCGTCGTGTTTTTCCTTATGCAGACAAGGTTAGAGAGGAACTACAGATGATCAAACTCACGTCGCTTTTAGCTCTTCCTCTTTTCTATTCCTCTCTCTCTCTCTCTCTCATTATTTTCCTTGGCATTGTTTTTAAGACACTATTAACCTCGTTTATTTCCCTTCTTACTGCAGTGTATCAAGTTTCATACCCATATAAAGGAAGAGATAAACTTTTAATTGCGTGTGATTTAATAACGCCGTTGTTAGTTGGGACAAGGGAGTGTGAGGGGTCGTTAAATGAACGGCACCACGAATAGGCTGGGCTTATTTAGGCTGCTCTTAATTTTATAGTGATATTTGTTAGGATATGAAGACGATTTAGGTTCGTGAAATTAAGTGAATGCCAACTCGATGCAACTAGGTAATTTTATTGATGTATTCTTAGCTTGACATGTTTCGGGTATATAAGCCCATCATCAGGAGCATTAGATGTTGAGTTGCAGCATATGGTTTTCTGCACCGAGTTTTTGGATGGGTGGTGGTTTTGAGAGCAGCTGCGTAGGTCGTGTGTACGGTGCGAGTCGCACGGCACCATCCGCACCGTACACACGACCTACGCAGCAGCTCTCAAGACCACGACCCATCCACAAACTCGGTGCAGAAAACCATACGCTGCAACTCAACATCTAATGCTCCTGATGATGGGCGTATGTACCCGAAACATGTCGAGCTAAGAAT
>Ga0123354_10004314_pt1 | contig 20111 bp, 12 predicted proteins | sample TergutLab28metaG_2_FD_97872 | JGI IMG/M metagenome (GOLD analysis project Ga0123354, IMG submission 97872) | Labiotermes labralis P4 segment gut microbial communities from Petit-Saut dam, French Guiana - Lab288 P4 | ecosystem: Host-associated > Arthropoda: Insects > Digestive system > Gut ...
ATCTATATTTGTTGAATAAATATACAAAATGCAACTTTAGAGGTTAGCGGTGCGGTACGACCACTATAGTTGACATTAGGCGTCTAAAGGTTAATCACAGTAATGACATGTACGATACTTTTTGCTGTGTTAGAAAAATTGTATATATCTCCTCACAGCAAAAGTAATGTTTCATAACCAAAAAAATAAATACGTTTAGATAGGTAATTAGTGCGCTGCCATATACAGCTTTACAGTACAAGTTAATTAGGCGACATGATTTGACTTATTTTTCAAGCCACCATCAGGCCTTAATTAAAGAACTTCAGCGCAGCTGCCAAGTTGGAATACGATCTCACTCCAGCTGTCCGTCAGCGGTTTGCTTCTATCTCCGTCAGCAAACGTGAAATAAGCATTCGCATGTTTTCCTCGGTAACATTCAAACTACGAACTCCAATGAACGTTCCGTTTTCGTGGTACCGGCAGGCAAAGCACGTTCATTTCGCAGTTGGATAACATACTATTATTGCCACTGCATAAAGCCCATGGCCTAGTTACAGATTAGGAAACTAAGCTCTTCATTTCACCCACATAATTACACACAGCAAGCAACAAGTTGCAGGAGGGATATGCTAGAATGACAGGGGAGGAAGGCAGAAAGCAGCGACATACAAATCGATAGAACACGAGGTGGAAGGATTGGCTGGTAGCCGCGCCTGGACCTTTCCAGTTACAGGAGGTACACCTGGAAAACGTCTTGCTTGCTCGCCAACCAGCCATCGATCACAGCCAAGAGCAAAGAGGTCATACGTGTACAGTCACTGAAACAAACTTCACTTTGTTAAGTGGGAGAGTTAACCCCCTCCCCATTTCCTGCACCTTCAGATGTTCTGCCTTCACTAACTCCATTGAGCAAGAGACCTTCTCGAGAAGCTAACAGTTCCTCAGCTAGTCAGGATATTTCTCACAATTTATGCAACACGAAGGTTCATCACAGTTTTCACAACAGCCCGCCACTTGTGCCGATTGTCAACCAGTCGAATCCAATACACACCCTCCTCTCACATATCAGCTCTCGCCGGGATAAAAATTCTCCTCCGCCCCCACCCCCACCAGCTTTCGATTTACACCCACCACGAATTAGACTCAATTCTCTTCTGACGTCATTGCCATATGACAATCTCACAACGCTGTGACTGGCAATGAGGAGCGAATTATGGGACACTGTTACTGTCCCTTCTGTTAAGGTGGGTTGAACGTCTCGATCTTTTGTGATCAATTTTTATGCTCGTTCGCAAAATTGCGCAAGGCGACTATTAGCTTCGTCATGTCTGTCCGTCCGTCCGCATGGAACAATTCGGCTCCCACCAGACGGATTTTCATGAAATTTGACACTTGAGTATTTTTCGAAAAAATGTCGAGAAGAGTCAAGTTTCATTAAAATCGGACAAGAATAACGGGTACTTTATACGAAGACGAATCTACATTTTTATTCATATCTCGCTCTTAGAATGAGAAATTTTTTCGGACAAATGTTGTACAGGAAATCAAAACACATTTTATGTTCAACGATTATTTTTTCGAAAATCGTGCCGTATATGAGATAATGTGGAAAAATATTGTAGACAGGGGTAGGCCACAGACGACAAAATGTTATCCGGCATGTGCACTGCATGCCGGATAACTAAGGCTACATACACACAGAGTATGTAATAATCATTGTTTTTCCACCGCAGCAGTGGATGCAAGAACGCGCCTCAATGTTACGTTACGCGTACATTGCCTACCTTGTTATACCCACTGAATGGCAAGTCATGCACCGTTCACCGTGAACCGAGAAATTTACACAAAACGTTGGCCGGAAAACCACAAACGAAAATATATTTTCGGAGACCTACATATTCATGCGAGGCTACATTAAAATGGATGTTATGTAAAGTGGGGCTTGGAGATGCAACGTGTGTTCTATTCATTCACGTAGTGGACTTAAATGGCGTTATTTTGTGAACACAATTTGGAACATTCTGGCTCCACAAAAGCACGGTCTTTCTTGTGGAGACAGACATGGGCTTTGAGGTCACTCCCCAGTAAGAAAGGGAATAAAAAGTTGCAATAGAAAAGTAGCATTTCAGTAGTAAAACTGTAGCAAAGACCCACTAACTACCTAAACCTATGTTCGCTGTGTGATGGAACATACCACAAACTAAGGTCTGTCGGACCATAAATGTGTATATCGACATTTACTTTTGCGTCACTGAAGATTAGCCGTAAACCGTCCAGTCTTTATCATCAAATTCATCGCCTACGCATGACGATGGGGAAATTTTGATGTTCTGCTACTTCCCTTTACATTTTTTCGTGTCATCGTTCTACCTTTTTTTTTCGCGGAAAATGCAAATGTAAAAGCACTTACACGTGAGAGAAAACATAAAGGGGAAGAGGGCTGACTGAAAATCTTCATGAGGATGAAAAGACCAGCTGCTTTTGTTCGTTAGGAAGTCGAGTTAGAACATTTTATGGTTTCGTGATACCTGGATATTCCGTACAGCAGGATTATCTGCCACACACGTATTACAAGGATGGCCCAAAAATGACAAAGCTTACTGTACTGCTGCGCTGGTAGAAGATGGTGTAAGACAAAACAAAAGGTTGGCCTTGGTGATAATGTTTAAAATAATGTTACTTGTTGTGCAAGTTTTGTGTGATGGCTTGGAAACGACATTGAATTTAATTTTATAGCTCATTCAATGGCGCTCTCGGCGGCTGGGAAAGGACAGTCGGCATAGGGACTAGCTATGGGCTCGACGGTCCGGGGATCGATCTGGTCGGAGGACCGGTACCGACGCCCACCCAACATCATGTACAGTGGGTACCGGGCCTTTCCCGGGGGTAAATAGCCACATTATCCCCTTCTACCGTCAAGGTTGCGAGTGGGTTGAGCTATAACTCTACCTCCCATCTTTGCCTGTACAGGAATGTCATAGGGTGACCTTTATCTTTAATGAACCTCTCAGCAGTTCGCGAAACAGAGGACGATATTCAATGATAAATGGGAAGCATGTGGAACGAAGTGGTCGAGCATAACTGAGGTAGTATTCCGGCACATCCATGGAGGCACTGCGGAAAATCACGACAAAACTTATTGGTCTCTGGGCCCAGACTGAAGAAATAATAACCACTAAACTACAAGTAGGGCACAGACCTATAAGGAGACGAATGGTCAGACTCACACCCCACATCAGGGTTTCTCCACCTTCCTCGTTCCGCAAGTCCATAACAAATTCTTACTAATACATTTAACGTTGCAATATTTGCCAATACGAAACAAAATGCACAAAACTTTGCAAGACATGAGGTTCTCACAGTGGTGTTGCTGAAGATTAAAGTATTCTGGGATGTGATACTGTGTTGTCATAGCACTAGGATTTGGAAGAACCTAACAGAAAAAAAAAGCTTCAGGTTCTATTGACAAAGAGTAGAATCTACTGAACTTGCAGACTGCTCAGGCACAATTATTGGACCCCTGGTTGGGTAATACTACTCTAGACACCTTCACACCTGTGAATGACTCAGTATGCATTGGTTAAGAGGCTGAATTGGTCCCAGGCAGGATGCAGAAGAGAAACTTTCTGGCTTGTGAACTCTCTCAGTCTAACAGCAGAATGTAAAGATTAAAAACCTTAACACAATAGCACACAAATAAACATACCCTATGTAAGAGCTGACCATCTGTTATCATCACTACATGCTTGATATCAACCTCAGTGTTATCCACCTTACTGTGCATACTCTGTCTTCCAAATGACTGAAGTCCAAGTAGTTTCTCCACCAAAATTCAATACACGCCTTGTCTCTCCCGTCTGATTTATATCTGACCAACTGTAACCTCCCTAATGTAAAAGTTATGTAACAAAATGCTTCTACAGTGAAGATGTGTTAGCAGCATGTCTGATCCCCAAGCTGGTCATGGATGACCATGTTTGCTGGACATCTCTCACTGCTTACCAAATACACTGTATCAGTTTATGACCATGACACTACATCATGGTCTAAGGGTGCCTGAAACTTCAATGTAAATTGAATTCAGTAATTACTGACACACTATAGTGGAGTGCTAAAGTACAATGTACCCAAAACTCATCAAGTGCAAACCATATACAAATATTTGAATTAGGGAAACAGTTGTGTGCACAGATAGTCCACTGAACACAGTATCCAATGGGTATTGCAGGACAGCATAACAGATCCTTTGAAGATCAGAGAGGAGTTTGGTTAACTTTTTTTTTTGTTAAACTTTTCAAACAGTGTAATCTACATGTGACATAAAACCTATATTCTTCATATCCAATTCCTCACATTTATATGAGATGCCCACAAGGCCTACAAAAATTCAGGTTTAACAGACGGTAGAACATTTTCTTATTACAGTGAAGAGAGCACAGGAGGTGATGATGTTTGGAAACCAACAAGACCACCCTTCAACTGAAAATAAATTCTACCCTCCTAGTCAGAAGCGAGGTAAGGCTACATCTGTGGTTTCCTTAACAATACGAAGGAAAGGCATCCAAATGTTATAGTTCCTCAACGATTAAATATATATTTTATAGTATGACTGAATACTATTGGAAGTATTTCCTGCAACTTACAGTTTGTAAACCCGAAGAGGCAGAAATTCTGACACAGCCATTTTCCTGCAGATCAATATTACAATGACATGACAGAATTTTCATGGAATATTTCAGACAAAGAAAAGAGCGTATAATGTACAAACCCACACGTGCTTCTGTTTATGACAAAGGTTCAATATAAATCATAGACATTACTAGTTTTAACTGAACTGGGTGAATCCCCTCAAAACCAAAACTGAAGTGAATAGGGCAAGCTGTCCAAAGAATAAAATATAACTACTGTATTTCATTCTGCAAGTTATGCTGTTACATGGCGATACTCTGGGCCTTCATTTACCTTTGCAGCCAGGATACTGTAGTCAGCACAGTGATTACACTACGGGCTTGACGGAAAGGGGGTTCGAATCCCCCAGAGGTAACAGATTTATCTCTTCTCCAAAAGGTCCAGACTAGCCCTGGTGTCCACTGTGCCTCCTATTCAACGGGTACTGGGAATTCTTTATTCTGGAATAAAGCAACAGGAGTGCAAAGCTGACCACTCAACTTCCACCTAGTGTCTAGTTTAAGAATAAGTACAGCTGTACCTACACTCTCTCTACGTGTCTATATGATGTGTATAGGGACAACTTTATACTTTTTACCTTAATTCAACTATCATTCTTTGAGGTAAATACCAGGGGTTGTTCTTTGAAAAACTACAGGTCATGACTGCTATACCTCTTCTATCCTTCCAGACTAGATTCATACCAATCCTCTAACTTATCTGAAGTCATAACACAAGGATAAAAAGTTTTCATTGTTATCTCCATGACAGTTCCTTGAAACACATCATGACCTCTACTTTTTTTATATTTCTCCAATCATTCATCACAATTTTCTTGCCAATTCATGTTACATAAAATGTACATTCTTCCACCTTGAAGAAATAGGCAGTGTATGCCTCCAGAATGTTGCAATCTAGCTAATATACAATGCAGCATTATATTCCACAAGACCATATTTTTAAGAATGTACAGTTCTTACATACGTGACAGTTCATTCAATACATTATTCCTGAATTTGCAAAGTGCATATTTTATCCTCAACCAAGCTGGTCACCACAAATTCATGTACTGGAAATTTGCCTCCAGCAACCATTATTGTAAAACACACTTTGACTAATTCTACATCAACTCGTCTTTTAACTAGCCTTTAACTAATAACAAACACACTGAATTCACATGGGAAAAGCCAGGAACATTACATTAGAGAAACCATACAGACAATTTTTAATCAAATATATGCAATGGTTTGCCTACAAGTTTCAGCAATTTTTTTCATGCTACATAAAGAAAAATATATTGTGAGTAGGATTTGCCAGTATGTTTGGCCACACTGTTTTCCAAAAACTAGAACCCAGACTCCTAAGTAAGATCTCCAAGGGGTTTACAACATAAAACAAAGCCAAAATATTTCAATGTTACATATTAACAAGATGGGCAATGTATGCGTAAACTACCACTGCGGTGCATTCATGCAACAATTGTTGCAATGGAAAAGCAATAAGTATTACATATTCTGAGGGTGTGTTTGTAGCCTTAGGTACCCAGAATGCAATGCATATGCGCCATATTGTTATTTGAGGCCTGTCCAGCTCTACAATACTTTTCCACATTACCTCATAAATGGCACAATTTAAAAAAAATTATTGTATATAAAAAGTGTGTTTTGACTTTCTTTATGATTTTTTTTATGAAACATTTCTCATTCTAACAATAACTGAGCATGATATGATCAAAAACATATATTTGTCTTCATGCAAAGTACCTGTTATTCTCGTCAGATTTTAATGGAACTTGAATTTTCTCGATAGATTAAAAGAAAAATGAAGTATCAAATTTCATGAAAATCTGTCCAGTGGGAACCGAGTTGTTCCATGTGGATGGACAGACAGGCAGACAAGATGACGCCAGTAGTCACTTCTCACAATCTTGCAAACCTGCCTAAAACAGAGCAGGACTGAACGTATTGTATTATTTAGCTAAAGATAATGTTTACATTATGCATATATGATTTCAGAATAAATTTCTTTCAGTTATATTTTCTCTGTTCATATTTTCAAAACTTTAATGCTGACTTGATAGTATGGCTTCATAAATTACTTCCCCCTATTCTGAATGCACCAGAAGGAAGTTATCACAATGCACATAATTATTCCAGCCTCAAACAAGCATGTCAAAGACGAAGAACTACCGACAGCATTACCAATTGCCATATCAACTACCAGCAAGACCTGGGAGGCTGGAAGTAAGAGTGGACACCACATGCAGCACAGCAATGGAGGAAAAGAAACAGGGCGAAGCAACATACACTACCCAGGAAGTCAAAGGGCGCAATACCACCAGGGCCTAGGTAATACAGATCATCAGAATGCCCAGGGTCATGGCAAAACAGTCTCACAGTATGAAAAGGGCTACCAATATGGCGTGGGGAAGGCAGCACTGGATAAACACGTTGAAAACGCTCTCCTCAAGTCTGAACTGTATGGTGACCCTGGTAAGCTACCATCCACTGTATATACAATTTTATTAGGTTGTATTCTGAAACTGGATTATGAAACTCTACAGGACATACTTTGGCCTAGAGTTCTTAATTTATAGAGCAGAAGAGACTTGTGGTATCACGTGTGCATGTCTGGCCCCCTGTAACAATGTTTCAGCTAATAAGATAAAACTTGGTATGCACATCAAGCAACTAGAGGCCACACTAATTGCATACTGTTTAATTTTCTGCGATCAGTGAAAATAGCATAGTAGCCAAGAGAACTTCTGAGGTTGGACTGGCAGTAACTGTATAGGTACTAAAAGCAGGTTCATTAAATGTTGTGAGGTGATATATATGTAAAAAGTATGTAATATCTGTATGGGTAATTTTTGCAGACTGTAAACCAACAACAACACTGCAGCAGCACAAATTTAAATTTAGCATTCTGTTTTATGGCCTCAGGTTATATCTGATAAGTGTAATTCAGGTAACATATATCTGTAATAATATAAATAATGCATATACTGGATAATTGACAGACTATTAATTTTTCCAGGTGCAGTGAACCAATATCAATACTATGGAGGATCAAATGAAAGGAAACGAAATCAACATCTCACATATTCACCACCATCAAAGCGCAGGTACTAGAAAATAAAAGCACTCTGTACCATAAGGCATCTTGGCTGTAGTATTTCATTCAGCCTCCTACACAGTAATCATTTACAACCTTCAGTCAGTAAAGTGACTGGGTTTTGATTTAGGTTCATGGCAGGGAAATATCTCTTAATCTCATCCAGACAAATTCCGGGAACTACACAGCCTCCAAACCAGTAAAGTGTGAGGATTCTTTTCCCTGCAGAAGCACAGCATGCATGAAGCTGACCACCCAACTTATGCTGGTGTTGAAATTTAGAATATACAGTGCTACAATAAATGCCTGCTGTGTTCCCAAATATATGACACTTTTTCAAACATGACAGCCATGACAAAATTTGAGGTCATATGGAGAAAATTTAAGACATGCATGATTTCAGGCTTCTGCCATGAAGTAGATGAGAACTGCATTCTTCTGTGTTATTATTCAGCGAGTAGCTGTAATTCCTTATCGATGTTTCGGGAAACCTGATGCTCCCATCTTCAAGGGTCAAGAAGATGGGACTGATATGTTGTCCCAAAACATAGGTAAGCAATTACAGCTACTTGCTGTGTAATAACCCAGAAGAACGTAGTTCTCAACTTAAGACAATTGGAATTTGTACTATTGCATACTATTAATTTTTTCCACACTATAACTGACCTACCTCTTGATATGGTGTCTTCTTCTCCTTCTCTTGAAGTACACTGGTTATGTCCCGTTCACCTGTCCTAATTCTTGTAATTAATATAATTATTATGATACAGATATGTAGGGCAGGTTACTAGCTATAGTTATAGTGTCCTGAGTTCCACTTGAGGGAATCTACGGGGATGTTTTCAGAGGCGCTGTACCTAGTCCTTCGTTTTAATTAAAACAGCCGGAAGAATTAAGTTCACAGTTACTTACTTGAACAAAATGATAGTTGCTACATGCAAGTCATGAATCACAATTTCTTGATGGTAACTCTTGTCTCGCGGCACCGAAATACACTTTATCACAAACAGTACTGTTCTAAACCTCGCAGAGAAATCAACACTTCAAGTACAAGCCCATATTTATTCACTCTACTTCACTTTCCTGTGGTCATGTTTCACACCCAACATTGTATTGACTACAGTTATTAAGAAAAATCCGAATAAAGTATGCCATTTTCGCATCTGCTCTGACTGATCAAATTCCACTGACTATCCATGGCATCCCCCGGTTTCCCTACACATTCGAATTTTGAACAAAATCTGAAGGTTCCCATTGGCTAAAATTTTGATTTCAGCAACCCTTCATAGGTCGTTTCAAACAGACCAACAGTAGCAAACATGTCCTTACACCGAGAGTTACAGCTTGCTGACCTGTCAAGTTAACCTCCTAATGTTTCCAAAAGATCTGCTTTTCTGTGCTCATTAAAGTCTTCTCTCCCCCATTTCTTGTCCCCTCAGTAGCTGCTAGTCTTGTATTCTCTTCCCCTACAACAGTATGTGCGGCTTATGGTCTGGTTTATCAATCAACCTTACTAAATACAAATCTCTATATAAATATACGTAATGTGACCATCTTAGTAATTTATGTATCCTCGTTTCTCCAAATAACTCAACCCTGTCCATACAGTTACATGTTCCTCTCATTTTCTTCATGGGTGCTAAATTTTAACATTGTAAAAACAGTAACATGCCATTGAATCCAATAACTAGCCAGTTCAAATAACACCTAAGTTTCCATCCGATATAGCCCTTGCAACAGTGATGCTTGGGAACAGAGACAACTTTACACCTATTCATATTCAGTGAACCATCTGGAATATGATGAGGGCCTGGTTTACTCTAGTAAGTCAATTAAATATCTGAAAACTACGTGACAATGACCATTAGTTATCAATTTCAGCTACCGCCCTGAGATGTCATTTGTGTTGCCTCCTGAAGACCTCACCAGCAGCAGAGCCAGACTGAAGCGAGACCTTGACCTTGATCCTGAGGATGTGCTCACTATGTTATCACTGTTGGAAGCCGAACATCGAGCCAAGGCTGATAGCAGCCCAAGGTAAAACATGGAAATCTTTTATGAGCACAGACATTCCACAAAATCTATTATTTAATTCTTAGGTTAACTCCACTGTATCCAATATAGAGGTTATTTAACAAACAATGATGTGACAGGAAAGCCATGCTCTATAAAAAGTAGCAGACATACTCAGTACTAACCTGCTCTTTAGCTGGAAGAAATGAGGAATTCCCATAAATCTGTGCATGACAGCTTTCCAGACAAGATAGGCTTGTGATACCTGCAAAGCAAGACAAGAATGTTAGCACTGAGCATGGAGGGCATTAACAACATTTCTCATAAAATTTTTATTGCATTGTGATACATAGTTAAGGCGTAAACAACAGCAATATCAGTGATATCTTAAGGGGTTAAGATCTAGAAACTGACTTTTATGTGTGAAATTACAAAAGTGCAGAATGAGAGGAGACTACACCCATTCCACCCACCTTACAAAACATCCTGTTCAGGTAGGTCAAAGAGTTACAAAGGTGATCACTATCCATTTCACAAAGTGGTTGCACTGTGTAATTAAATACAATCGTTTCAAGGAAATGAGAACTTTATCATTTTATCAATATTTTTGAAAATAAATAAACAAACATTTTGTGTGGCATGACTCAAAAATTATTCATCAAATCCAACTGGTTGATTCATTGTCAGACTGGATCCTTCCTGGTTCAGCTATTATGGGCAGGACACTCCTGAATCTTTCCGAGGAGATGAAGGAGATGAGGGTGATGAAGATGAAGAAGACTCTACACAATCTGATGGTAAGCATCACTTCACACAATGTGTCACTTTTTTTATAAATATCCTGACACTAAGGGGTAAGCCAGCATGCACAGTTCCTGAAGGACGGAAACACAGACAGAAGGATTATATCAAAATTAGGTTATTGATTAAATTCAATTCATTCAAAATTTGGCCCAACAGTAAGATATTAACTGTAATTGATAAACTCGCGGGCCTTGTAACAGCAGAAATATAGGCCCTAAAGATATCAGTTTAATTTTATTGTCATAATTGTGTTCAGAATAAACTCTCTTTTCACAAATTGCTGAGGTGCTACCCAAGAAGTAAAGTTGATTTCATACATACTCATAATCCATTTTAGGTGTACTTTTCACCAAACGCATAAAATGAACATAAGGACAGGACTCATTTTTTTTGTCTCTGGAATTACTAAATGGCATGTGGGACTGGGTTATATGCCAAAAATGTAATGCAAATGCAACTATGGTTCATGTTACTCTAATACAACCCATACTTTAAGTGCCAAGGTTAAGAATGAATGGAGCTAGTACCCTTACTTCTCTTCCCCCACATGCCTTCATTGTGTGTATAACAACAATTTGCCTTCTACTTTAGCATAAAACTTTAAAAAAAAAAAAATCTCAAGAATAGCTGTGTACAGAAAATTGTTACATAAAGTAGGATCACATTAAGCCATGCAAATGTCACTTCAGGTAGTTTTTTATAAGACCAATGTTAATGAAAATACAAGAAAAATAATTTGTGACTCTATGCATTGCCATTTGCAACAGGATTAGCTCAGCAACAATGCATTATTACCTTAAACAAATGAACATCAATGACTAATGAGCTACACAAATGATCAAGAACAAACTCAGAAGGCATGTGTATTCAGTTGGGACCCACATTTTTTTCTTATTACTATACCAAGGCAAAAGAAATTCTCAAGAAAATAAATGAAGGTTCCACAGAAAATTAAAATGATGCACCATGGTTACATGTTTAAATGGAACTTAAGTTTTGGTTTCCATTATTTTAATTTTGATTGGTAAGTAAGGCCTTATGTAATGATAAGGAAATATGATAGAATTGGATACAGTTAAACAACTTTTCGAAAACTTAGTGTTCACCATCAACACACAGATACACTCTCTAAAGCGTAAGAAACAACAAAATGTTGAACAGTAGACAACACTTGTATGTTTCCTTGAGGTGGCTGGCTGGAAGGACCAGTATCAAATCCATCAACTACCCCTCATCGCTACCAGCTAGAGAGGCACGGGGGATACTACTACCCAGTGCTGTCTACCCCTCAGCAGTACCCCTTGTACCCTGCACAAAAGAGAGAGAACAGCCAATGGGGAGGATTTGCAAAGGACAAGAGATTCATGGTCTCGAGGAAGCGACAAGCAAGTATTGGTCATATCAATAAGCTATTGCATGATTCTGCATAAGTAGCTTAGTGCATGTGCACAGAAACAAAACAAGTCTTCAGAAAGCACTGAAGCAAATATTAGCATATACAATGCAAGGCATAATTATTTGTGACTTATGCATGCAACACAGAAAATGCTTGAAGATTTAGATAAGCTACAGGAAATACCTCTTAGATGCAAGATATGTTTCTAAGCACCATACTAGAAATTTTCATACATGGGAAGTCAGCTGAAAGCTTGTAACATATGCAGAAGGTATTACTTAAGTTTAAATATATCAAGATTTAACTTGATGCACCTGAAAAATGGTAAATCAGAAGACAGCCAATGACACAAAAGAAATACAGACATCTAACATGAGATCAGTGACCGTAACATAGTACAGGTTACATCAGGAACAAGTTCTTATTCACAAGCAATTAAAAATAATCCAAATGAATCTACAGGTAGTTTAATGCATTAATGCATTATTACAAAGGATGTGGAATCACCATTCAAACATTAGAATACTGAGCTGAGGAAAACATACATGACATGAAACATTCAAAGGCATTCAAAAATCACATGCAAAAGGCTGGAAGGTACTGAACCTTCAAATGAAAATAAACGTGAGGGTAATGGGAAATTAATGGATGAATGGGCCACCACATAGACATCTGGCACAATGTTACTGACAATGCATTCAAAACTCAGAGCCAAGTCAGCTTCTTAACAACTGCAACCACTGCAACTGAAGCTCAAGGTAAAATGCAATGTTGCTAAATATGGAATCTAGGCACCATGGTCCAGGATCTGCTCCCTGACAAACGGCAACATTACTCATCTCACACTGTCTAGTCTGTTGAATTCATTGTTTTTGTCATCCGGTAGTGACAAGAAATTGAAACGGCAGCTACTAGGAGAAGTGTAAGTTCACACAGGTACAGAGAGACTGCTATTTTGTTCATTGTTTTTCTTCAAGTTCTGCTGCTGTCTGCAGGCTGTAAATTGTGGTGAGGCATATCTGGTAAAAGCAGGAAATCAGCTAAAGCCTCAGCTGCTCTGGCAGCAGCTATAATTTTCATGTACTCTTTTAAATACACTCTTTACCGATTTTGTCCTTCCCAGACAAATAGAATCATAACAGGAACATTTTTCTGTAGTTACTGCTCCTCAATATTGATGACAATGAGCTTATATAAAAATATTAACACACATATTTTCGTTTTTTTTATAACAAGCATTATTGTTACCTACATAGTTCTGTGTTCAGATACTGAATAAGACATAAACATGAAATTCTAAGTCAGGCAAAAATTCTTGCAACTAGGATTTCTGAGGATAAAAACTAGAACTTTAGTACTAGAAGAATATTAATACAAACAACCATCACGATTCACAGGATTTTTGCATGTGTTTCCACCTTTGTTTGTTTTATGATGCTACATCAAAAGCAACTGAATATTACAATCAAATAAAGACATTAGGATGATTATGAATAATAAAAAGTTGGGAGGGAAGAATGTGGCTGTAGCACATGTTACATACTAGCCAACCATATGGCTGGAGGGAATGGGCAAAGTCCTAGTTTAAAGTGTAAAACATGACAGAGATTTGAAACATGAACTGTCACACACAAGGTAAGCAACTCAGACACTGAACTAAACCTGACCTATGAGTGTGTGTTGAAACATCATGCATGTAAAAACATAATGAACCAGGCGCTAGACACTGATATGTCAGCAGGAGGCAAAAACAGCATAGGACTACAGTTGAAATATAAGAGTAAATACATTTTTTCCCACATTCATAAAGGATTTTACATTGTTTCCAAAATGTATGGCTCATTCATCAATAAATATGTAGAACATGTAAGCAACGAGAAATGCACACCACTTGGCGGCACAGTAATTTATAAGGACATTAAGAGACACACCAAATATTTGCAGCGGCCAAATCTCTTACAATACTGACATGCCCACATTGAAAACAATCCACGTCTTTCTCTCACAACACACCTGCATGCATGCCTTTATGTAAAAGGGTACATTACTTCAAGTGTCATTCATGGTATTAATAAAGAAAGGCACAAAGAATTCAGCTAACAAAACAGGATCCAACTTCATAAACAACACCTCTTTTACAGGCTTCCTCACCCCATGATGAAGTCCAGGCACTAGCCCAGTTACTGGACCACCCATATCGTGACCCAGGACTGCCACTGTACCGCCGTGTTATACTTTGAGAAAAGGTTACATTAATATTTTCCTTTTTAAAATCTATAACATTTATTAATTTTTACAATAGAAAGGTAAGTAGGCAGTGCTCTTTTTTCGAAAATGAGGTAGTGACACTTACAGCTTGATAAATCTTAAAATGCCTTTACCAAATCTCCCCTCTGTCTATGACCCCCCTTTCTCTCAAACTTGTTATAAATTTTTAATTTAAAAGTTCATAATAAAAATAAAAATGAGGGATATATGTCCACAGAGTTCATAATTTTGAGTTTTAAAACAAAAAATATAAACACACAAAAATGACAGTTTCGTAGAAAATTCCGCACAGAATACCAGGCGTAGGCCATAGCAGGATGCTGTGAAAATAATTAAAAGAAAATCTCACCCACTTCTCAGTGCTTCATGGCACAAAAACTCGGTGATACATTATATCCTTTGGTGGAAGGTTGATATCAGTCATCCCATTCACTGACATGTTAACATGCTGCGCTCCCACCAAATGGATGAGTCAAAATAAAGACATATTTTAAAGTTGTCCATTGATAAAAACACTAATTTAATTGAGCAGACACATGTCAGTATGCCCGTTCAGCATACCAGCCATTGCTGTCACAAAAAAGCACTGTACACATGCATGCTTATGTCAGTCTGTGTATGATTGTTTTATTTCCAGCAGATGTTAGTAAGAAATCACAGTTCACACTTGCCACCTATTTTTATTTACTTATGTATTTATGATTAATGACAATGCTCTCAGGATGTCAGACTGCACAGAACTGAATGCTAGGATCATTATCAAACATGTATTGCACAAAGAGTAGTAGTGGCACAATTTCAGGTACTATCCCAGCAACAGCCGATTTTCTACTGGGGATTCCTAACAAATGCTGAGATAGTAGGTCTACCTTGATTAGGTCACAACCACTTCCTTTCAAACACTTTGGGATGCATCAATCATAAATCAACCTACCACCTGGTACTATACAGTCTAGGTTATTGCAGTTTCATGAGCTACATTAAAAGATAAAAACAAATCCATAAAAACCCAACTTGCTGGTTCACCTAATTTATGAATAGACTAGCACTGGTGCTTAATACTAGATTTCCAGTACAGTGGATGCATCTTTATCCATGCTACTGAAATTTTGGTAACTATAATACATCTAGCATGAAATATATCCTTGTGTGGGCAGTGTAATTTCATTTATTATTAAGTCAGCTCTTCAGCATATTTGAAAGCAAGCATTTGGCTTTGCATATAAATGAACTACTAGGGCTTAAGCATGAAAAAAATAAAACAGAGGTAAAATATTCAGGATGGAACATTTATGTGGATTATTTTATGACATTGCCAGTGTTTAGGACTATATCATGGTGAATGGATGGATGAATGGTGAATTGGAAAGCAGGTCAAGAAGAAGTAGTTATGGCCTAATCAAGCCACCAACCCAACAACTTGAGGACATGAGGAAAACAACAAAAAAGTCTGTCAGGATAGCTCATGACCTGAGATTCGAAATGGGTATTTCCTGAATACAAGTCTAGAGCATTGCACCAACCTGCTTGGCCCCAAAAGGCATCACATGATGTCAGCTACAGGCAGCAACATCAGTAAAGTGATATGATGCACATTAATTACTGTTTTTTTAAGATGAAAATACAACTGATGTAAGTTTGAAGCAAGAACCAATACGTGGGTTGGTTGGAAAGGATCAATGAAGAGTGGATACTGTTGAAATATGACTGGTGCATAATGGAAGCCAACTGCACATTTTTGTTAACAGGCACAAACTTACAGGTTCCATAAGACAAACTTCATCAACTAAGTAATTATCAAGGAGGACAAAAAATATGTAACTTTTTCATTCGGTGTGTTATTAATCAGCAAAAGCAATTAATAAATGATCAAAGAACAGACATCCAGGATAACAATAGCAGATTTCATAATGGAAGAATTTAGAATTTCCTTCAGACATAGTCCACTGTCAGAATAAAAACAAGAACAATATACAGTAAGTCTTTGTTAAATGCTGGGTTTACACTTCTAAGAATCACAACACACAGCAAAACAATACAATTGACCATTTTGAGGGCACTATGCTAGCCAATGAGAGGACTCCCTGATGATGGCACCTATGATATGCTGAAACATTCAGGAGATTTACTAGCATCTGATTTTGGTGCACATAAAGATGGTCATATAAATTAATAACTCTATACAATGCACAGTACACACAATATCAAAATAACACCGCATAGAGTATTTTTTTACATATGAATTAACAGAAATACCTGAGAAAACAACATTAATCTCAGTCACGGACACATTAATCAAATCTTTAGTCACTGAAATTTGCCAACGTTAGAGCAAAACATTTTTCAAGGCAACAATCAAGGACTGCCTGTATGCCATTTCTGAGGCTATCAGACAAACAGTACCTCCTCTGTGGGTCTCACTAGATGATGATAGCTCTTATCTTAAGCCACACAAATCCAGTCCTTACCACCACACCCCATTTCCTGAAAATATATTTTAATATTACCAACCAATTTATGCCTAGGTCCCAAAAAGTGGTCTATTTCATCAGTTTTTCTCATTACATGTCACACACATTTCCTGTATCTCACATACATGCTACATGTTCTGATCATCTAATCTTCCTTGATATGATAACTCCAACAACATTTGATGAATAGTTAGAACTACATAACATTCTGAGAAACACAGCTACCCAATGTGACGGTATAATTTCATTTTTATGCTTTGTTCCAGTCTCCACTTTCAAGATGTAATTTCACCACATGGTTACAAATTACATGTACACAGCCGAAATTTACCAACTTCCAATGAGGAACTGAACCAGAAAAGATGTGGCAAGCCCAGTTAATCCATGTGGTGTTCAATGTTGTTGCACAAATATGCTGTCATTACTTATCATACATCAGAACTTGTAAAATGTGTACCAGTCCCCACATTTGGGAAGAATTTTATGTTTTACATGTTGAGTTAATTTTATTAAAGGGAACAGAAAGGCAGTTTGTACTCCTTTCATTTCTACTTTGAAAATAAAACTGATCAACAACATAAAAACCATGTTTTATTTCTTGCAAGATGTCAACCCATTGTGTTAGTAAACCTATTAAACATAAAACTGATCACAACACATTTATTGTAAGCAGACAATATTACCTACAAAAATATATAATTATTAATTAATAATATATAATGAATAACATTTACTTACAATAAATGTGTTGTGATTGACTGTTTTTATATTGTTTGTTTTATTTCCTTGAAAATGTCTACATGTTTCATCTCTGAAACTAGTCAATGAATTTCAATGCAGTTTTGTAATATATGTCTAGAGTTAAAGTTGTCAAATTTATCTTCACCATTCATATTCATAAACTTTTACAGGATGCTTGTACTAAACATTTGTCATCATCGTCATCATCATCATCATCCGTCACAAGTTAGGCCTTGACAGACCTGCTTCAGCCTCAGCTAATAATCTCTTGAAAGGTTTTCCAAGTCAGCTTCATCCATCTGGTATATAATTCAGCATTATTTTTTGCATCCTGTTGTACTTTCATGGTACATGTCATAGCCACTTTGATTTGAATCTTCTTAGTTTCTTGTGAAATGGTTCTACTTTCAACTCTTCCAAAATTTCTGCATTCACAAAACATTTTTTCATATCATAATTTACAAAGCTCATTGAGCAATGCCATTACAGGCCTGGACAGACTCTGAGGGCTGCAGGAGGTTGAGGCTCCCAGACTTCAAGACAATCGACACATGAAGGTGGTAAGGTTGTCAGCCCTATGCACTGGCTACCTTTACCCTAAGGAAATATTCCTGGCACTCATTCCTGTTAGAGGCTGAGTCAACCTCAGGGCCATATTGCGGTCGGAAGGATTATGTCAATGAAAAAATTCTAATGACACCATTGAGAATGGAACCCATGACCTTCCACCTTGTAGCGCAGTGCTTCAACCAACTGCACCACCGCGTACCCCTGACAGAGCTCATTACAAACAACAAATCTCACTTGAAACATCTTGATATGGTAGTGGAGGTCATACTAGCATCAGTAATAGCAATAGCAGCAGCAGCAGCAGCAGCAGGAGCAGCAACAGCAGCAGCAGTAGCAGCAGCAGCAGCATTAGTAGTAGTAGTATTGTTCTTGTTGTAACCACCACCACATCATCTAAGGATTTGGTGGGGAATTTTATTCCAAGCCTTCCAGTATCTGAAGGATCACTGATTTTTGTATCTCTGATTTCAGACATACATATGCATCAAGTCTGTCAAACTGCCTCCAAGGCTCTAAGAGGCACAACTCCAGTGACTGATAACATCAATGGTACTATCCAGATTTTATTCAACTACCACATTCTCTTCATGTCCACTGCCAAGTTTTAATATTAACACCAGTCCTGCCCCGGCTCTATCCAACTACCACATTCTCTTCACTTCCTTGCCAAGTTTTCATAGTAGCACCTGCACTATCCCACATGTATCCAAATTCCCTCAATTCCCCCCCTTTCTACATCCTCAGCATACTTTGTAATGGAATTATGATTTATATTATAAGGACTGCTTTCACTTTTCTATCATGAACATTTGTATGTGGTTCATTATTACTGGTCTAGTCAGATAAAAAATGTAGTTTTCATTTTCAAGTACTGGGGGTGCTGTACAATTGCTGTGCTGTAAAAGGCCCATACTAAATTGCTAATTCAGAGTAATCTTGTATTTATTAGTAGCTTTTAACTGACCTAGTACCGAAACTGTGGATCTTGCTGTTTCAGGAAGTAATATGTCTTGTCGAATCCATTTCACTGTTCCATCTTGATCCACACTCTCCTTCCTTATTTTATTTGGGTACCTACCTGCAGTTCTGTTGCTCTCTATACCTGCATCTTATTCTCAAAGGTTACTAGTATTTAGAGGAGTTAATCTATCATCTTCTCCCATTACATATTTTTATCTACGTCACCATCATCGTCATCATCATCATCATGATTATTGTCACTTAATGCAACACAAGGGAAGATATTTGTAATTCTACATGGTTAGATAGTGTGAGTATAGTGTTCCTCATTTTTCTTTCTGTTGTTGACAAAACACATAGTTTTGCTCTTAAACAGGCAATTTATATTTATCGATAAGTTAACACAATTTAATTACATTGAAAATATTCCAACCAATGAGTAAATATAGAAATTTCTTGAAGTAAAGACTTTCACCCTATTTCAAGCATTATTCTAGACAAGACATATACAAATAAGATCACACACTTCACGAAATGAAGAAGAAATACATTTTAGTTTATCTGCTACCATATTTTGTGTCAACAACAAATAAAAGTCAAGACCATTGCTGTGTCTAGACTGCAATTCTGTAAAAAAATATAAAATTGAGTATAACATTCCACTTTCTCAGCTCCTTTGGCATCAATAAATAAAATTAATAATTATTTCCAACAGGTCATAGAAAACATAAGATTACCACTTGATGATGACACAACCAAATACAAGAACACCCTGACAGTCAACATTCAAATGCCTGGAAGTAGTGGTACAGCTGTTTTGACAGAATGAACAGCATCACCTAGGTAACAACATTAAGTTGGCGCAGGTTAACTACCATTAATATGATAAAAATCAAACCTAATTGGCCTAAAGCAAGTACCTGTATGCACTGACAATGTTAGTCTGTTGGATAAAAACAAAGATGCCAGTGATCACTGAGAACTATATGAGTTTACCACCCCCCCCCCCCCCCCCCACAAAAAAAAAAAAAAAAAAAAAAAAAAAAAAAAAAAAAAAAAAAAAAAAAAAAAAAAAAAAAAAAAAAAAAAAAAAAAAAAAAAAAAAAAAAAATTTTATATAAAAA
>Ga0123354_10004315_pt1 | contig 20110 bp, 7 predicted proteins | sample TergutLab28metaG_2_FD_97872 | JGI IMG/M metagenome (GOLD analysis project Ga0123354, IMG submission 97872) | Labiotermes labralis P4 segment gut microbial communities from Petit-Saut dam, French Guiana - Lab288 P4 | ecosystem: Host-associated > Arthropoda: Insects > Digestive system > Gut ...
AACAGTGCAGTAATATCTGGACAGGGTCAAGTAACGGGAACAGCTTCACCCACTGAATGTTTTTTTAGAGGACCTGCCTGTTTTTGTTTTGCCTAATCTGCAGTCCATTTGACTTCGATTCGGCCATTGAGTAACTGAATATTGGTAAAGATGGAGAAGGAAACCGTCTTGGCCTATTTAAATGTACTTTGGCAGGTAATGTGTCGGAACAAACAGTCTTCAGTTCGGTAAAAAAGACTGAAATTTCTTGGACGAATAAAAATTTCGGGTTTCTATCCATAAAATTCTTATCACTATGCCTCAGAAACACACTATTGGAAGTTACAATTACTTACTCCATGGTGCAGGGTCCTTCTTGTGCAGCTAACTGGTTTGCAGCTAGTCAAGAAATTCCCCGCATTTCACGGAACCCGAAGGTTCATTACCGCACTCACAAGCGTCCGCCATTTACACCATTTACTTTGACACTATTAAAATAAGCCGTTTGCTAAGGCGTTATAAAGAAAAAGACGCTTTGAAGAACAGCAGCACCAGTTACTGCAGCCCACTGTATTGACGGCGTGCGTTTAATCCTTCTAGCTGTGACACTATCAGTGTCCATCTATGGAAACGAAGCTTAGTTTATGGAAAATTCGGTGGCCATTTAAGCTCGCTTGTAGAAACTCTTGCTGCTGTTGACGCTAGAGGGAAATATCGTGGTCACGGGGGGTTTGAACATGAAATTGGTTCATTTTCAGTTTATTCGCTGTCTCTGATAATTGTTTATAGGCCACTGTGCTGTCGGTGTTCAGAATAACGCTTTTTTTACCCTACTTTATTGTGGGATTTTTGCGGTACGCTTGTGCCGATGACTATATACTTTTGAAAGTTTTGGAATGTGGTGCTGGAGCTGGATAAAGAAGATAATTGGATTGATCGTGTGAAAAATGACGGCCAACTACATGGAGTCATGTGTGAAATGTACGTCTTATATACTGTAAAGCAGAGGAAGACTAATTGGATTGGTCACATCCAGGGTAGGCACTTTCTTCTAAAACATGATCTTGAACTAAGGGACGGGAAAATAGGAAGAATATGTACGTAGCTAGAGGATTAGCTTAAGGAAAAGAGTAGAGACTGGAGTGTGAAAGAGGAAGGACTAGATAGCATATTTTTGTAGCACTGGCTTTGAGAATGGCGGTGGGTCAGTCGAAAGGCAGTGTGCGTTTTGATGAGTTGATTGCCACGAAAAGATGTATAGGTAAGTGTAATTTTGCGTGCGGAAAAAAGTCAGAAAGCGAGCAGCATGTTCACAGGTAGAAGACCGGCTTTCGACTTATTTATGGGTATTTACTCTTATTAGTTAAGTGATGTTTACTCAACAAATACGGCTCTCAAATTGCGTGCTTGTTTGACCAAGAACGCTATGTTCGCCCGTCTAGCATCCAAACTCAAGTAACTTACCTATGCGTAAGTTACAATACATATCGCATTTGTCTAAAGAAAGTTACGTATTTTCAATATACTTGTTCGACTGGCTTAAAGTAGAGATTTTAAACCCGTAATTTCGCGAAAAAACTGATTCACGCCTGATTGGCTTACATGCAACTCATCTGGTCAGCTTCTAGTTGTACAGGACAGTAGGCCATCAGAAAACCGGCCAAGCAGATTGAACTGTTGGGTAACGCGCGGTGTTTCCTACGGCTAACATTAATAACATCCGTTTTTAATGCATAAACTGGATTCGAATCGCATTTTGTGGCATCCCATTGGGTTTTGCAATATGAATCCAACAATAATTGTTTGACTCACTCGATAACAGTATTATTGCAACTTTCTATTTTATGATACAATTCGAGTACTCCTTTCCGAGAATCGAAGAGCGAAACATGGACTTTACAAGTATAACACTAATGAAGTGATAATTTTCATTCGTAATTTCATTAAATAGAATAGGAAATTTATTTAATTTATTGTTGTTGAATTCTGTTCCGCGTAATTACAGCGTTGTCTTTACGATATATCGACTTATCGGTATCGTAATCTTGCGTTAGTGGTCCAGTCTTCTATTCCAACGACGCTCCAGTCGTCTAGGGAAAAGAACCTTTTCCAATCAGCAGGCTGTCAGCGTTCAAGAGTTCAGACATGCGGGAAGAATCACTTGGCTATTGGCAGCACAGTGCTGCACAGTGTTCTACAGTTCTCATTTGGAAACTCATTTACCATCCTAGAGCCTTGTCGATAAACGACAACGCTCCCCTGTTAGTATAATTCTGTTGGAGGCTTATCAGAGGCGGGCAGCCGGTAACGATTAAATTAAACATGACGCTAATCTACGTAGTGAGGGACTATAGGGTTGCTTCCACCAGTATTTACAGAACGACCTGACTGGCTGTCACAACTGAAGTCTGCGTGATGTACATTTGGACGGTGGGGTGGATATCAAGCACAGTTCTCAACAGGCTGAATTACTGATCATATGGCATTAAGGTCTTGTTGTGTTAATGAAGCTGCTTCGTCTCGTAATTGCAGTTATGACAGTATGAATCTGCTTTATCATCTGACGACCACGTCAAATTCATATTAACGTTGTGAAGAACGTAAGGCTGTTCATATTTTTTGAAGATTAAAGTTTTTTTTTTTAATTGGAACACACAACATTTCTATAGGCACCATTTGCAGCCTTGCACATTCCGTTGGTTTCGTATCAATTCATTGATGACAAAATTTAGTTATTCTAGACTATCATTTTTGGACATTCAAGTTGATTGAACTAATTAACTGGCTAAGAGATTACTTAACATTTTGGGGAATCTGTGAGGAAAATTAGTGACTTTGTCGAATTTATTTTATTCCCGTAACTGAGAAAATGTATTCTTGCAAGCTACACACATAGCCAGACACTTATTTTTCTTGTTACTATATACAATTAATAAGCGCTAAATTTTAAATACTGTCTATATAAATCTATTATGTCCCTTACAAATATGTTTGCCCATCCAGACAGCAAATATGGCAAGTCAGCTGCACCAACACTTAGACACATAAACGAAATAAATAATGAGAGTATATTCAGCTATTTTCAGTAAGAAAGTTTTTACATGTACATTTTTATAGCTATTCGCACCACAAACTAAAAATAAAATTTTTCCTTGCTATTTTGTTTGCGTTTTAGTGTTTAAAGTCATTTACTGCCTACAACAGTATCTTATTTCTAGCACACCCTGTTTTTTACCTGCAGAATATCGCTCCGGAAATTCTTCTGTATTGGCTAGGCAAATATTGTATACAAGCCCTCTAGAGACTAAGCGAATTTGGTGATGTGACCCAGGTCACGGACCATTAGTTTATTAAGCTAATCACACTGCATCTGGTCATACTCGTAATCGTTTTCCTGTATTCACGATAACGGATTTTTTTTCTAATTAATATTTCAGGTGTAAATTTTTTGATTGTCATGAAACATTTCTAAGGTGATTCACGACAAAGAAACTCGAAGAGGCGCGAATTTAGATTTATTTAAAAGACTATTTTATTATAGAAATAATAAAATAGTTGGAATGGGTTGCGAAATTGCAATCGATCTATAAAGGCACCGCATTATATTTCGTTAAAATTATTTCTGTATTTTGGGATTATGAAATATAAACAGGAGAATAAAGAAGACGACCATCTATATGCATGCTTCCACTCCAGTTAGTTTTTGAAATAAGTGAATAATAATTCTTGTGATTAATGAAGAGGATCACATAGCACACGTAAGGTTTGATGCTTCTTCTGCGACGTGTTTATGTTATTCATCTTTCTGTGAAATATGAAATCAACTTCCTAACGTTTAGTCACTGAGATTACTCGCAGTTTTGATTTCGTTTTCTATACATCTTCTGTTCGTTCTACATTTCGCTTTAATTCATCACTCTTGAGACGCCAATCAAGTGTGCGCGCAGTTTAAGTTATCTTTGTTTGCTCTGACGTCAAATTTGCTGTTTTGAGGTGGAGCGTTTAATCTTAATTTATGTGGTTACGTTATTGCAAAATGTTCTGTAGTTCTGTGCTGGCGTTTGGCTGAGTACGTTTCAAAATGGGGCGATGACGAAGTAATATTAGAACCAAGAAGAAAAGGATTACAAGGGATTGGATGAAACCACACAGTGGCGAACTAAATAATGTGTATTTCACAGCAAATATTATTCGGATGATCAATTCAAGAAGAATAAGAGGGTGGGAAATGTGAAACTTTAGCAAACACTACAGGTTCACACAGGATTTAGGTGGGGAATCCCGAGAGGCAGAGGCCATTTGGAAAATCCAGGCCTAGATGGGAGCGTAATCTGCCAATCTGTCTTAAAGATTTAGGATAAGAGGTCATGGACTGGATTGATAGGCTCAGGACACGGAAGGAAAAGGGGCTATTTAGAAGAAGGCGATAAATTTTCGGGTTATATAAAATGTTGGGAATTCTTAAATAACTCAGGAACTGTTAGCTTCTCAGGACGGACTGTGCTCTGTGGAGTTACATAGGCAAATAATCAAGCAATTTCTTTCTTCGGTTTTAATTAAATACTAAGGAGATTTTATACCTTTTAAAGCACAAGTCAATTCAGATCAGGTTTCAAGTGTCTGAGAAGGTTGTTATCAACTAAAGAGGTGATTTAGTAGAACATTAGAGTTACATGGAAGGACTACAGAATAAGGTATAGAAATTTGTTCAGAAGTTCCAGTGCAGAAAGATTCGTTGATAATTTTACTGTTTCTACTGAAAGTAAGAAGCCTGTTTCTTTATTTCTTGCAGCAGGAATTATTATTTATGTGCAGTTCATACATCAACGCCTAAAATATGGCAATGAAGCCAATTATTTCATAGTGCAAAATCCTTATTAAAAACTGAGTTTTAATTCCAGGCGTATCACATCAAAACAATGGTTTCATTAATCAAGAACAATTTAGTTTCATTAAAATACTGAAGTAAGAGGTTTGTGAAAACAGTACCTAACCTTAACAAACAAATTATCACAAGTCATAATGTGGTTGACATTTATTTTGGACGCAGTTGGATTGATTCGCGGCACGATATAAAATAATCTGTTGTAGTTGTAATATTAGTGGGATATTTTCAAGTCATTTCAGTCGAACATTTGAGTGGTGCCTTGTATGGGTTACGATTGCTGCCGTCAAATTTCCCCCATTACACGCCCCAAATTTCTCATCTCAATAAATTTTAAACTCATGGTTCCGTGCATCGTAATTCAATGTTAACAAAAACCCAACCAGATGCAACAGTATGCAGACATTTATTTACTGCAAAGTCACTCTACATGTTTCGGGTGTCACAGCACCCATCATCAGGAGTACTAAAAACTGTAACCGCAACCACCGGTATTGGTCATAATACTGGTACAGCTACTTCCCTCCAACGTGGCCGAACGGTTACAGTTTTTAGTACTCCTGATGATGGGTGCTGTGACACCCGAAACATGTAGAGTGACTTTGCAGTAAATAAATATCTGCATACTGTTGCATCTGGTTGGATTTTTATTAACATTCTCATCTCAATATAAGATACATAATCTGACATATAATCTGTACAGTGGGTACAACGTACACGTAGTTAAATTCAACAAAAGTAAGCATCTGTACGCTTTGTCATTCTACTTCTGTAAGATGCATTTGTTTCATCAATGTCTCCAGAAGGGTTACCTGAACTTACTACGCATTTCTCTCGAGGTGAAGAATGCGTGGAGTTTTGCATCAGATCCATCCAAAGCTTTCGTAGTTTGGTGCTTAGAAAAGGAAGTTAAGAGGTCCTTGTGTCTCTGTAGCGTCCCCGAAGTTTTAGGTGGCGTAGGAGTGCGTACCAGACATTGCATACTGCGTCTTGAGGTGAAGATGCGTGATTGGTATTTTGGTCTTAAAAAAAAAGAATTGCGACAACTGATTGTTGGCCCAGTCATAATTATCTGTCTGTCCGGGTGGAACATCCATGAAATTTTGTACTGGCATTTATCAACATTTGTCCATTAAATTGAAATTGTTTTAATATATAAAAGAGAGAAGCCAATTTCCATGGAGGCTTACCTAAACCTTTAAAAATATTTCTCTGAATTTTTTTGAGATGAAAAGTGATTCAGAAACGTTTGTTGAGAAAATCAAAGCAAAATTTGTCAAATATATTTTTACCAAAATTGTACTTCTTACAAAATAATTACAAGAATTATGACAGAGCAAAGATGTCAAAGATATTGGACTATTTATACATAATGTGGTGTCACCGGATGAGATTTCCTGCCGGATATTTAAGGTAGAAACACAAAGTCCCTTGCAGTGAGAGGTAGGAAAAGCTGGAAAATAGACGACATAAAAACAGGTAGGTCCCTTGGTTTGACTATGTAGTAGGGAACGAACGAATACTCTTTGCGTTCTGGGAATGTTGTGTAGTTTACCGAGCTAAATGTGCGGAGGCCGATGGCGGTGGCTGCGTGGTTGAAGGGGTGGGTCAGCGGCCGCTCGGTTGATGGGACTGCGGGTTTGAATCCTGCCGGAGGCATGGATATCTGCCAGTTGTGAGTGTTGTGTGTGTTGTCGGGTAAAGTCTCTGCGAAGGGCCGATCCCTCGTCGAGAGGAATTATACTGGTATGTAGTGTCTGTGTGTGACCTCGAAACCTCAACAGTGAGGTGGCCTGGGCTCAGTATGTCTGTTGCGCCACAGGATATTAGTGTGTGGAGAGGATATTAGTTAATCAGAACATTTTTCTCAAAGAAGTTTTGTAGAATTATTAGAAATAAGACAGTAAAAATTGGTGAACAAATCAGGGGTAAAGATAATAGCACTTCTCGATGTTAAGTGTAAATCCATTCCTTGTCTTGCTTTACACTACGGCTGGGAAGATTTCTTCGCTGAGGAAAAGATTGTTCGTAAAGACCCCGCCTGACAGCGAAGAGAGAAATCTGTGTTCCTGTCTATCTTTTAGCCAACCAATAAACAAGAGAGGAGGCTCTTTCTGGAGTAGAAGTTTCTAAGTGACATTTATTACATTTTTTGGCTGAACGGCCAAGGACGTCAATTATTAGGACATTCCAGGGACATTCTTTCGAACGTGCGTGTAACGAAGAACTGAAGTCGGGTGCAATATACAGTAGCCTTGTCATGAACTTCCCTTAACTTACAGTAGTCTGACATCCTTTGCCTCTAGTTTATTAATGCACTTGTTCGTTATGAGCCGAAGCCCGAGAGTATGTTCCGTATTCATGGCATGCCTTGACTTTAATCTACAACAGTTGGTGAATAATTCAGAGCTGAATGGATGGTAATGATGAAGATTCGGGACTCCATTACTCGAATGAAATACACTGTCAGTTTCATGGATGGAATGAGTAAACAAACACTAAATTTCTACGTCAATATTTTGAATGATAGCCTTATTACGGCTGTCATTAACTAGGTTCTGGTACACTTAGATAATAATTGTGTCAAATTTTTGGCTTTAATTTTATAAATTCAATAAATTGGTCTTTCTGTCGAATTTTAACGCACTATAATAGCATTCAGCGATATTTCGAGTAAAAAAATTGAGTTTCGCCTATAAAATTAATACTGATCTGAAGATATAATGTATTTTGAAATTGTGAGTAAACCGATTTGAAGAACAAGATTAGCCTGAATTATATGTACGATATATTCAGATCGTACGGTTCAGTAAACGGAGTAGCGTAGTCGGTATAGTGACTGTCTACGGGCTGGTCGGTCCGAGAATTGAATCCCACGGGAGGCGAGATTTTCCGCACTCGTCCGGAACCTTCCTGGTGCGCTCCCGGGTCTTTCCCGGGGCTAAATCGGCCGGGGAGTGGGGTTTACCACCCACTCCATTCTAGCACCAAGGTTAAAGAAAGAGTGGAGCCATACATTTACTCCCCGTCTGGGCCTTCGTGGACTTTTCTAGGGTGAATTTTAATATTTACGGCTCAGAAAATACATTTCATCTATGTTATCAAAACCATTCAGTTTGTGCTGTATAGCGCAAAATACGTTGCTTGTACTGACATGTGTATGAAATACATAGAATTTTTTATCAGTAAACCCAGTGGTGTATACAATAACCACTTGCCCTTAAGGTGTTAATCTAAGAGTTACATTTTGTGAAACTAATTACACTGCGAGCGACTGTATATATCTTTGCGTAGCCTAAATTTTCAAAATCTCCTTAAGAGAAATCATTGTGTAACAGTATATATTGAGTTCTGAGTTTGATAAATTTGTTGAACTGTGGTTTTTTTATTTTACTCGTATCCTTGAACGTGTAAATTCACAGTCCGCTGAACACAGTTTCATTAATATGTATCAAATTACGCTGGAGTTATTCTGAAATTTCTATTAATATTACTGCACTAATACTTTATGCGTCGATCCTGGTGACCGCGCAGTCTGCGGAGAGGATCTGCGGCTGCTCGCTTGTTTGGATGGTGGGTTGGAATCCCGCCGGGGGCATGGTTGTCTGTCTCTTTTGAATGTTGTGTGTTGTCAGGCAGAGGTCGGTGCGACGGGCTGATCACCCGCCAAGAGGAGTCCTACCGAGTGTTGTGTTTCTGAGTATGACCTCGAAACCCCAATCATGGGGACGCCTAGACCCGAGTAATGATGTTGCATTACAGTTAAAAATACTTTTGTTTTCTTGAGGGGTTAAAATTCCCATTCCCATATCTTCAAAACAGCTATATTTTTTAAAACTTATTTCTCTTATCTTACATCCAGTCTTACTTGATCCCCTGTACTGAATTCTCTTAATATCACTAAATGGCAAGTGAATATTTCGAAAATTTCAGTAGATTTGAGGTTCTCGCAGCGGTCTTGTTGAAGATTCAGGTATTCTGGGATGTTGAATTGTGTTTTCGGGTAACATCCCAAAAGAATCTAAATTTTAAATTATTCGTTATTTGAATTCTACTTTTAATTTTAGTCTCTTATGTGTCAGACGCCTTCAGGCCCGATCTGTTTCATCCTAAAGCGGTAAAGGCTCGCACTCACAAAAAATCTGTGCTGCTGGACGAAACAAAAGTTTCTGTAAGTCACGTCTCGCAGATGTAGTATCTCCCATGGCTATCGTAAGGTTGCCGTCCCTTAGACAAGAGAACTTTCAAACTAGTTCGTGCAGCAGCACACAGTCCAGTCTCAAGAGGCTCAACAGAACTCTTTAAAGAACAAAGAAAATATGTTTATTTGAAAATTTCAAATATTTTGAAAAAGTCAAAAGTTGCTGTCACAAAGAAATTAGGAGCAGAGTAGGTTAAGAGAAGGCTTGTTACTGTTCAGTTCAGAATAGAATATTCATTGTTCTGCTGTCAAATAATAGAAGACATAACCCTACCTGCTAACGTGGAGAATATGGTGAGCTCCGAATAATGCTAGCAAAGGGCGGATGGGATTTAATTCGGCCTTTACAGGGTTGATCATGTGAAACTATTATTTTACGCGTCGTTTCGTTGTTCGTTCTGAATGCTGGTCCGGCACGCTAAGGGAAAAGGGACTGAAGGAAAATGCAAAGAGGATTTAGAACAGAATATTTGTAGATAAAGCAGAAAGTGTTTCGAGAAAGGTGAAATTAAAGTAAAGAAGAACTACACAATTCAAAACTCTCACCACATACTGCGGTGATCAGAAGAAGAAGACATTTTTCCGTTGCTTATGTAACATAATACAACGAATTAAAGAAGATAAAGATATGTTTAATAATAAAAAGCAACTACTCTGTTCGAGTAACCTTAGTTTGGAAACGAAAAAAAAACTTATAAAAAGTTGTATTAGGAGTGTTGCTCTTTATGGATCAGAAACAGGGACCCTAAGGAAAAATGAAGAAAGGGACGTAAATGTATTTGAAACATTGTGCTGGAGAAGAATGTTAAAAATAAAATTGACAGACAGAATAACGAATGATGAAGTTTTTCAAAGGACGAAAGAAGAAGGATTTCTTTTAAAATTTTTAAAAAATAGACGACACTCATGTATAGGGCTTTCAATAAGCCATATCGAGTTTGCAGTAAACATCCTTGAAGGAGCAATATCCGGAAAAAAGACCGTGGGAAGACCTCGACTACGATACTTAAAGCAAGTCGCCAGAAATAGAGGAGCTGACAGTTATAGAGCAATGAAAAGAATGGTTTACAAAAATTCCGGATGGAAAACTGCCAATCAATCAGATTAATGGAGGATAAGAAGAAGAAGGTGTAACATGGATATAGGGAGAAGTACACATGTAAATATTAGTCTGGGATTGTTACTAGAAGAAGTGATAAGAGAGATTATAGGTAGATAGCAGGATAATACTAAATGCATGTTAGTGAAATGGGATGTGAGAGCATTAATTTAGTGCATCTAACTCATAATAAGTAACAGGAATGGACACATGATCACGATAAGGTAATGGAGAATTCCCCCCAAAAAATAGTATAACTTCTTATTCGTCTGAGATACTATAACCCGAAATTATTACTGCTGCCTGGATTTAGTTAGTTGCCAATATGTTTACCAGTCAAAAGTAAAGAACTTTCAAATATGGGGCAGTGAAAATTATTAATTTGTATTAAAATAGTACTGGAGAGACAATAATTCTCTCCTAATATCAGCACACTTCAACAATTTGCCAGTAATGTAGCTCTGACACATTATTTTGGAATCCTTCATTAATACGCAATATTTAAATTCAATTTAGAGTAGTTTCTTTAGGTCTGTCCGTGTTCGAAAAGTTTATGCACCGTAGCCCAGTCTGAGATTAAACTGTAGCAGTTTAAGACGGCTTTGCAGATGACACTGAAGTGCTGCTGTGCGCTTGTGCGAGTTGACCGACTGTCTTCCACATGGTTCAAAGTTGTGACCTCACTCAAAAATCAACATTATACATACGTTTGGTACAATTTGTACGAAGCCTTGAAAGTAAAGATTTAAGTATATGACTCTTGCTTCCCCGCGTAATAGTTAGCAATTTAGCCGATAAATATTAACGAACATCCACCATCACTGTCGTCAGCTTACCATTCAACGGTTTTCGGTAATTGCATGTGATCCCAGTGCTAGCCGGTAAAAGACCATCTGTTACTGATCCCAGGGTATAAAACTGTCATACGGACAGATTACTACTAATTATGCTACAGATTGCAATGTTGATGACCGTGATCATGCTAATGATCATCACCAGCTTGTTGGCAAGCTGGTGAGCAGAATGATGGAACATGGCTTGTGTGTGGCTGGTATTGACTGAAATATTGTCAACACTTAGAATTTATTTATCTCAGTATTTAACCAACTTGATGCACTAAATTTGTTTCACAGTAAGTTTTATTTCATGCCTCTACATGTTTCGAGCACATGTGCTCTTCATCATCACACCTATAGGTGTGATGATACCAGAGGCTGTGTAATGAAATTTTCACCTCCTGATGATGAGCACATGTACTCGAAACATGTAGAGGCATGAAATAAAACTTACTGTGAAACAAATTTTGTGCATCAAGTTGGTTAAATCCTGAGATAAATATACTGAGATGCACGGTCATCAAAACGACAAAACTTAGAAACTAAATTCATTTTGAAGCTTTATATGACACGCAGGGGAAAGAAGAGAATTTCGTTCAGAATTCTTCCTGTAAAATCTGAAGGAAAGGCTGATACGGACAACCTAGGCGTGGATGGCAGCATAATGGTAGTATATGTCTTAATGAGAATGGGATTTGTCTGAGGGTAGAGTAAAGTGGCTGGCTTTTGTGAAAAATATCGTGAACGTTTGGTCTGCCTTAAATACAGCGATTTTCGTGAACATCTTAGCAACTGCTGGCTACCCAAGGAGACTTATCCTACGTGGAGTTAGTTGCTGTTCGTCTAAGGATTCAGCACAATTAGGTTGACTTTAGAAAATTGTTTACTTTTGAAATTTTGCGATACTTTTTCAACAAATTTTCCGTTATTTATTTCTTTATATCAACCTATCGACCCAAAGATGGAGGGAAATTACACGCGATAAGAAAACATTATACATCATGCAATTTTCACGGAATCCAGAGTTCTAAGATAGCAAAGACATTGTGGTTCTCTTCACTGAATGAGACAGTGGATGGAAACTCGAACGTGATGGCTTCTCTCACTATATTGAAAGCTGTGTCAACTTTCATACAAAAAAGTTTCAGAACATCCATTAGTTCGAACAGTGCTTCTACGCTGTATGAGAGCAGTTCCATTACCACATGGAAGCTCGAGGGAGGGCTTTGTAGTGTCACAGGTGAAGTGATTTAGAAGCGACGAACTAGCACTCTTCAAATTATAACAAATGGGACGCTTAGAACTATATTTTAATTAAGTACGTCATATTGTATTAGAACGAAGTTCTTTAGGTCACAATATCTGTCGAAAGAATTTTAGGGTAATTCCACCCTTGATATTTTTAAGGGGGAAAATTTGATCTAACTTTATTGGATTCTTCGTTATAGTACGTAAATATGTTACCAAGATGGCAAATCTAAAATTTCCAAATATAATTCCATCCAGCGAGGAGTGAGAAAAAATGCGAGACCTAGAGTTTGTGAGAGACAGCGTGTCTGCCAGAAAAAAAAATGCCCAGTGCTGTACAAGGAAAGGTGAAAATTGCTGACTTGATGGGGTAGGTTCAGCAAAGTATCTGAACCATATGTACGAGGAAACAGTGAAAATTTTAAGGAGCTACATGTTACGTAAATGTAATTACATTTCACGATGAAGGGAGAAGATCAAATGTGAGAGACTAATTAGCTTTCACGAAGGGCAGTCTCTTAAGGATGTTACAAACTCTGTGTGAATTACATTCCTAAACACAAACATAACTCGACGTTTGACAGAGGCCATTCCGTTGTGTATTAACAAATTTGTATAATGTATTATATACCGTCAGTACACAACAATATATCAGTACAGTGATACAATATGTAAATTAGGTCACGTTACGGCTACATGTTTCAACTGTAAACGGTCATCTTCAGGCCAATGAAGAACATTATTAAGGTACAATAAAGTAAATTTTTGTACCTTAATAATGTTCTTAATTGACCTGAAGATGACCGTTTACGGTCGAAACATGTAGCCGTAATGTGACCTAATTAAATATGTTGTATCATTGTACTGATATATTGTTGTGTACTGATGGTATATAATACAATATACAAATAATTCGACGTTACTAAGGCAAGGTCGAGAGACAATAATGACCCTGCGATTAATTTGAGGCAGTATAATGGTGCATATTTTTACACTTTCTTTGACATTTGTACGAATTCTGAAATTAAATAATAAGACTGTTGATAATTCAGCATCTCAGAAACTTTACATGGTACGGTGCGTACACGTGAGGAGCTGCTGATAAATACAATGTATAAATCTGCAGGGTTTCCATTACACCAGTCTGCTCTATTCGTGAAACATACTTGGAGCGTAAAGATGTCTCTGTGACCAAGCCCCACTACATGATTCGCCTAAAGTAATGAATTCCACTGACTCAGTTATCCTCGGCATTATATAAGGGTCAGTGGCAAGGTTATAACTGCTGCCACTTTAATCATAATGACAAAGCCTCCAGTTCTCCATTATAAAGAGGGATATGTTCAGAGAATAGGTGGAAAATTTAGTGAAGAAAAATTCGTGCTGGGGATTGAACCCCAGAAATGATGTCCGTGGTGGCTAGGGAGATTTGTAAAGGGAGTGTTTGCATAAAGCGAGTTAATGTTACAGGGAAAATGAGGTAAAATTACAGGCGTGACATGGCATAATGTTGACATGTGCGATGTACTTTTTCCGGCGAGAATTTAAACTCGAAGAAAGTAAAGAATGTAACAAAGATCTTATTCGTTACTAATTAAATATACTTGTATAAATATATAGATTAATATAAATACAGAAAAGTATTTGTTATTTATTGTCAATAATACGACACATCGTTGGACTTCCTGTATGACACATTGGTTCTTTTAGTGTATGAAGCCTTTGTCATTGGGTAATCTATTTCTGACGCTTAGACAGAGCATAGTAGTCTCACATTCAAGGGCAGACCCATTGCAAATGAGACTACTACCTTGCCTCGAATCGTAGGGAACTATTTACTCACTGACTTGTCGTTCTATACCTTGGCTACGCCGTTTCGAAAACCCAAAATATAGAAACTTACTGCCTAGTGGGCGGACATTAGTTAGACGCGTTCACAAAATTGCGAAAAACCGAATGTTAGCTTCGTCATGTCTGTCTGTGTGTCCGTACGGAACAACTCGGCTCCCACTGGGTGGATTTTCATGAAAATTAATATTAGAGCATTTGTTAGAGAAACCGTCGAGAAAATTCAAGTTTCATGAAATTCCGACAATAATAACAGGTATTTACATAAAGACGTATGTATGTTTATCATAATATCTCGCATAATTATTCTTGAATTGAGAAATGTTGCAGGCGACTTTTGTAGACAAAATCAAAACACTCATTTTAGGTTCAATAATTTGTTTTTTAAATGCGTACCATTTATAAGACAATGAGGAAACTTATGATACAGCCAGACAGGCCACAGTTGACAATATAATAAGACGCTTGCGCTTTGCATGCTGGATAAATAAGGCTAGAGACACACGTAGTGAATATTTAGTACTTATTGCTTTTTCACGGCAAGAATGGTTTCGCGAACGCGCCTCAATGCTAAGTTTACAAGTAGATTGCCTGCCTAGTTGATCTTTGAATATAGACTTTCGACAGTACACATTCCTATACTGACTCTCTTTGTTTAATTATGTTTAAAAACTTAAAGAATATGGAAAAATGCTCCGATATGTTTTATTATCGCTCACATACTGTGTTGGAACAGTTTTCACTCACAAATTGAGGCTAGTTAATTTGAGTTGAGGCCATAACTCATGCAGTTTATATTCATAACAAGACAGGCTATGTACGTGTAGCTTTATATTGAGGTGGGATCGTGCAACCATTGATACAGTGGAAAAACAATAAATGTCAGTTATTATGAGTGTGTGCTTGCAGACGTATGTACCCAGCATGCAGTGCGCATGTGCTATATTGTCATCTGTGGCTTGTGTGGCTGTCAGTTATTTCTGGCATTAATTTGCGAAGTCTATATGAGTATGATACGGTTAACAGGAAATATAAATCAACGAGTGCACAATTGGTGCTCAGTTCCAATTTGAATATTGTTACGTTATGTGATGTGACACCGTGTAGACTGGTATAAATTTACCGTAGTTTTGGAAGAGCGTAATCACTGAAAAAAGAGGAATTGGTCATTTCCATATGTAGGTGCGTCTGCAAATTTTCACACAAAAATTTATAAGCTTGTAAAGAACAGAATATAAATTTCAGCTCTAAAAGTTAGGGGCTGGCGCAGATTTTGTGGCTTCTTTGTTTACACTGCTACTATCTATACTGCACAGTGTCGGTAGGAGACGTATAAGAATATAAAGGTTTATGGAATGCTCTTAATCGCGTCGCCGCCTCAGTGGAAAAAAAATTGTCTTCATTGCCAATTTACTCCTCAGACACAAAAACCTCAACAACGATTTCATATTCCGGAAAGATATTTTACGGAAATAAATTTGCCGTAACCGACCGTAACATAACCTACCTCTATCTAACCTAACCTAACCTAACCTAACCTACATTAAGGCGGACAGCTTTCAGACGTCTTCAACCATGCAGGGACGGATAACATGCTAGTCACATAATATATGAAGAAAAGCCAGTAGGAAGCGTGTCATAGAGTTACCACACGGGAAAGAGAATTAAGTAATTAGCAGACAATGCCGAGAGCCTATTCAAAATTTTAACTCTCGGACCTATTAGGAAGTAGTGAAATTTGGCAGTCAGCTAATTGGCAGTATTAACAGGTTTAAGGGGGTTGGGATTTGAAGAGTTCAAGTCTGTATACCTAAAGCTAAATAGTAGCCTGTTTTGTAGCTAGGTGGTGGTAAGTCATGTGTGTATTATACCAGCTTGATAAACCGTTTAAACAATTTAAAGATCAGAGGTTAGAGCGGTGAAGTTAATCGTGGTTGTTAAGAAGGAAAAGTGTTGTGCTACTTCCAATAATTGCAGAATAATCGAGAATTATTAAAAAATGGTCCCAAAACAGATAACGTCACACCCGGACATGCACATAAATAACTATATGATAAAAGTTTGGTTAAACAATATAAAAGAAAGTGTTAATGTGACCAGTTTTTTATGTATTTCTACTTACTCTACTCGGGAACACTGAGATTCCCTGAATTAAGCGTGCTAACAGACAGAGCAACTAAGGCAGGTTCTAAATCTTCACTCCTCTGTTATATTTCTCTGCCTGATTCTACATATTTCATTGCTGTACGTACTCTTACGTCATCAGAAACCCGAATAAATAATTTTAAAAATTTTTGTTGTTATAAATAAACTTCCAGACCCGCATAAATCATTTCTGACGATGTTTCAATCTCCCTTAGGGGCCCCGACGTGTCTCAGTTTATAATTTTAGGATAAGAAAATTGTAGGCGGTACATGTTTGTATTAAATGGTTAACAATGAATGAGAATATATCTCATCGTGCAATATTAAACTACACAAATTAACAGAGATGCACACACCGGAAAATGCTTGTTTAGGTATAGGGGCGAATGGAAAAATTAAATCAGTAGAACGCAGACGTTATTGGCGGTATAAAGTGGGAAACCAGGAAATTTGTTAGATAGAAGAGAATTGATTGTTTTTACGGAGCAATATAGAAGTTTCGTAGTAAATTTAAGAAGTATGAAAATATTAATAGGTGCCTACTAAAGGTATATTTGTCGCGTGTTTCACGGCCACACATTTATGTGTAAGAACGAAAACGAGCCAACAAATGAACGAATAACTTTACGAAGTAAGACTACATTGACAGCGACTGTAGCAATTTTTCTGTAAAGCTTACATTTTATATGCTGGAATCGAGCTAACTGGGATACTGTAAGCTTGTATCAAAATGTGCCCATATCGGATATCAAACACGACATCGTCTGTTCGCTCTGGGGTGTCTTGTGGTTTCCTTACTTCCACCACCCTCCATCCCCCTCCCCCCAAGAATTGTCGCGGTGTACCTCAGTTCCTCCAGTTCTTTTCCTTTCCTTTCTTCGTCACTCGTTCTTACATGGACATAATTATAAGACACGAGTCCAAAAATTTTCCAAAACTTTGTGAGCAACCTCAACGCTCTGCACACCACAAGAGTGACACCAAGCAAGTTCAAAATGAGGATTTAGAAACATTTGGCCCCAAGGTACAGAATTTACTAACCCGATATTTTCGCCCCTCGATCTGAGATATTGAACGAGTCATTAGGCAGAATATTAAAAGGAAACCACTTAAGGGAAGAAATGTTTTGCAAAGTAATCCTCTGACAACAGAAGCTCAAATAAAGGAGTAGGTATTGTGAAAAAATCTTAAGCCTAGTTAAAATGAGATGGAGAGAGAGAGAGAGAGAGAGGGCGCGTGAGTGTGAGCGTGTTGGTCTTTGCAACCGGATGTAGTTGTTGTCGAACACAGAGTTCAGTCAACGCTCGCCAGATGGCAGTAGTGGAAAGCTTTCACTTCATGCGAATTTACAAAATGTAACAGCAAATTCGTGTTGTTTCGTAATTGTTCAGTACTTAATTAGAAATTGTACTTTTGCGTTGTGTTGTGAGCTCCTTGGCAATGTACACATATTATAGATTTTGGTGTGCTACAGTCTGCTATGATTATATTAATTCGATATAACAGTAACACCAAGGACTTCCTTTTCCCCGGGAAAATAATAGCCTATCCACTGCAATTGGATTCTCCTGTATTTCATTCATTTCCTTTTATTCAGCGTAAGATAATATAACATTCAGCCAAGGTCTTATAAACTAGTTGAACGTTCAGTGGTTGTGTCGTCTGGCATGCGACGTTAGTTTCACACCCAGAATCCAAATATCTTTTACTGAAATATTAAATTTTATGGAAAATCTATTTAAAATCATACCATCGCTCAGCCGCTGACTTTTTAATGCACTTAGCACTGATTTTTCCAGCGGCCTCAGATATGTGGGCCGGGGCTGCATAAGGCCGGCATTTATGTTATGTGACTCTCAAATTGAATTTAAAGTAATCACAGAATGTGGTTTGACAAAGAGTCTTCTTTTTACTTTGAAGAATTACAAGACATTTATTATCCCTGGATTATCGCATAAGTCAGCAATCAGATAAAACAGAAGTAAGGTTCGAATCTGGAGATTTACAATACATTCAGTTTTACTATTAAAAGATTAAAGTAATCCCTATACAGGTATGGACAGGACCTGAGGCTTCTAGGAGATTGAGGCTCCCAGAATTTCTAGACAGTTGGTACATGTAGGTGGTAAGGTTGTCAGCCTTAGGCGCCGGCCTCCTTTTCCCCAGCAGATGCTTCTGTTACTCCTTTGTGTTAGAAGCTGAGTCGACCACAGGGCCATAGTGCGACATGAAGTATTAAGTCCATGATAAATCTCAGTGACCTCGTCGGGAATCTAACCCGCGGGCTTCTGGTGTGTAGGGCAGTGCTTCAGCCAACTGCGCCACCGCGTGTTCTCAGTTTTGTTGTTAAAGTGCGAAGAATTTGGGTTACGACATGTACATACTATCTCTGTACGTACGAACACATATGCGTGTACGTACGCACACACACACACACACACACACACACACACACACACTCACTCAGCGAAAGCATGATGTTCCACTAAGCCATACTTCTCCCTTTTTGGAATGTAAATAAGCTGAAAACAAGTTGTCTGGGGAGGTGCGGTCTGAGACTTTGGACTATACGTGACCGTCAGGCTAGCGATGTTGTGAGCACGGTGATGAAACCTCGGGTAACATGAATGTGGAGAATTTCACGACTATCTGGAAGACAGTCAGCTCCCGAAGGAGAGACACTGCTATTTCGAGTAATTCGATTAGTTACATAGTCACTGTGCAGTTACCAGTGCTTGCAGTGCTGCGTGTGATCTATACACCCTTTGGTGTAAAGGAAAGGGAATATTTCCACTTTCAAAAGAATTACTTTGTTAACGGGATGTATTACGCACTGACACGATGAATGCACTCAGCTTATCTTCCGTCTATTCTTCCACGCCCCTGGAAGATTGATGATACAACATGCACCTTTAGAAATTCCTGTTGCGGTGGGGAGAGGGACTTGAGTTAAATATCATTAAGTGTCCTAATATCTTGTTTGGCATGCTACACAAAATTGTGCAGTCACTGTGTTATACCGTATGCTTCTAATATACAGTTAATATTTAGAAGTTGTCAGAAATATTCTAAAGCAGTGACAGATAAATTCTCCTATTCAGCTTTATATGTCCATTATTTGATTAAACATAATTTAAAAATCAAGAATTTGTCTGATATAGGAAAAACAGTAATATTCACACCGAAATTCACTTCTTATGCGATAATTGTACAATTAGTAAAAGTATAGTTCACCCTAGGACAAGCTTTGAAGGCATAGAAAGAAGAAGAAGAAGAAGTATACCTCTGCTCTTTCTTTAACTTTGGCGCTAGATGGGAGTGGGTGGTCAAAGCCACGACCCGGTCGCTGAACCCCGAGGACAGAAACCCGGTACCCATTTTACAGGTGGTCCTGTGGGCCCCCAGGACCAGTTTGAACGGATGCAGAAAGGTCACCCATACGTGGGTTCGAATCCAGGATATTCTAGCCCGTAGCGAGTCGCTATACCAACTATGCTATCCAGGTCCACTTTGTATAATAATACTCACATGAACTGAACTTGTAATGCGGAAATTGTGTGTGTATCTCCATCCTTTTGGAATTCTAATTTTAGGAGCATCTTGAGAGATATTATTGTCATTTTGTATTGCGAACCTTAAATTAAATGTATCAGTCAAATTAGTTTTAATTAATATCGATTCAGTATTACTGTTGCCCATTTTATGTTAACTTGAAATATAATTTTTTTTACGTTTTGCTGATCTTACATCTCAGTATATTTATCTCAGTATTTAACCAACTTGATGCACAAAATTTGTTTCACAGTAAGTTTTATTTCATGCCTCTACATGTTTCGAGCACATGTGCTCATCATCAGGAGGTCAAAATT
>Ga0123354_10004316_pt1 | contig 20110 bp, 10 predicted proteins | sample TergutLab28metaG_2_FD_97872 | JGI IMG/M metagenome (GOLD analysis project Ga0123354, IMG submission 97872) | Labiotermes labralis P4 segment gut microbial communities from Petit-Saut dam, French Guiana - Lab288 P4 | ecosystem: Host-associated > Arthropoda: Insects > Digestive system > Gut ...
CCCCCCCCCCCCAAAAAAAAAAAACAGCTGGAGGACGACACTACTCTTTTCAATAAATTCGCTACTACCCTCCACATTTGGCCGTCACTTTCGTCCACAACTTGAGGATTCTCCATGGGGTGTTGATAAGGGATATACTTAACATGGCATAGTGCATTCAAATTCACATTTAATTACACAGGACTGGATAAGAGAGGTTATGTTTACACACGCAAATATTGGTTAACTGTAGTGAGTACGAATTATAGTTGCCGGGCCCAGTGGTCGCGCGGTCTGTGGCCGCGCGCCTGCTGAGATTGTGGGTTCGAATCCCACCGGGGGCATGGATATTTGTGTGTTGTGAATGTTGTGTGTTGTCAGGTAGAGGTCTCTGCGACGAACTGATCACTCGTCCAGAGGAGTCCTACCGACTGTGATGCGTCGTTGTGTGTGATCTAGAAACCTCAAGAATGAGGTGGCCATGGCCCGCGTTGGGCCGCAGCGCCACAGGGGGAGGGGTGAATTATAGTTATTGGAAAGTTTTTGTTCAATTGTGACTACCTGTTCTTATATTTCTGTCATTTAAGTTGTTGTGCCTTTAGCTTAAATTTGAATCCGTTACGGAAATATCAGCTATATAAAAGCTCAAAAATTATTTCAGGTCATATGAATTAATGGTTCAATTAAATAGTAAATTAATTTCTATTTATATCCCTGGTTTTCTGTCCTCTTATCTTAATTCTTTGAATTACACCGAGTCCGTGTCACTCTGCAACTCTACCGCACAGTCAACACACACCATATCAACTATAAAAATCAGTCCGTTCAATATCGGGAAATAATCTCTCCTTTTTATACGAGAATATTTTTTCTCGTGGCTATCCAGCCCCTAGCGGGCCTAGATCTCGCTGCTGAGGTTTCGAGATCACTCTCAGACACACTACATTGAATAGGACTCCTCTAGACTAGTGATCGGCCCGTCGCAGAAAACCCTTACCTGACAACACCTAACACTCACAAGAGACAGGCATTCATGCCCTTGGCGAGATTCGAACCCGCAATCCCAACAAGCGAGCGGCCGCAGATCCACGCCTTAAACCGCGTGGCCACTGGGATCGGCGTATGAGAATCGTGTGAGAAATAAATAGAGTCTGCGACCGGAATATGGTTTTTGAGTGTTCAGGGTGATGATGCTTGAAGGTCAGGGCTGTAAGAGGGAGAAAGTAACAGAATGCGAGAAAATTGCAAGATGAAGTTTCTAATATATGCAACTTGTAATATCGTGTATTGATAGGAGGAGAGGAGGGTTGCAGGAGATGAGGGATAAATACGAGTACGCACAGGATTTTGACCGAACAATCCAAAGGGACGATATTCGGTTCTTGGGATTGTTGCTTTCCGTAAAATGGTGCAATGGAACTTGAGGGTCAAGAGGTTAGCACTCATAGTTCATAGTAAAGAAGTCCTAGGTTCAGATTTGGGAAGTAAAACTGGCTATTTTGTTTTGGGTTCTTCGAGGTTTTTTTTGAGTTCCTCCGAATGTTGAGTGGGTCCCTTGATTTAGGCCGCGACCTCTTCCTCCCACACCATTTGTTCGTAATTATCACTAATAATACTCGCATTCGGTGCCATATAAGATACACTGAGTTAAGTGCAGATTCAAAAGAAGTCCTGATGTATTCATAGAATATGCTTTACTGTAGCGCACATTTCTAGTCCTATACATCTGTTGGACCCATTATTATCATTATTATTGAAAGATAAATTTGGAGTTGTGCACAAGTAGGCTGCACGATATGAAGGCGCCTAGAGAAGTGGAAGTGTAGCTCCACGGATTCTTAACCTCAGACTGAATACAGAGAAGTGGTCCGCTTCGCGCACAGTTGCTGTACAGCTATAATGTCGTGCGAAGGGCTACCGGCACCCACTCAGTGAGGGCTCTATAGGTCTCAAGAGTCTCTCTGGATATTTGGAGAACATTTTGTTTTTATTATGCTTGTTGTCACTTACATGCAGGTTATTTACAATTATATACCTGAAACAACCCATATTTCTAGGATATACAGTGTTTGAGCTGTTCTGTACTTACAATTTGTCCTACATGTAATGTTATTTCACCCGTGAAATGTGTTTTGAACTTTTACATTAGCACTTTCCGCAGTATGTGTGCAGTGCTCAATGTGTTTTTTTTGTAGTTATTATTATTATTTGATTGCCATGCTATATAGGTACCGATTTATCTAAGTTCAATTGGTCGGATATAATCTACTACATTTGCATATTAGAAATATTCCAAACATGTTGTAGGGGCATGTACTCTTTTTATCAGCTTCTCAGTACGAAATTTCACTGGCATAGCTACAAGACGTGCAGTATCAACACCGCGCCAAAACACAGAGCAGATTTTCCCACAACTGCCATCTTATTGTATGATGGTGTACAGAATAGGACTTTTACGTGTTTTTCAAATATCAGTCAAAGTTAAGCAATCCCTGTACAGGCCTGGACAATCCCTGGAGTTTCCAGGAGTTTGGGCTTCCCAGATTTTAGGACAGTCGGCTTATGATGGTGGTAAGGTTGTTTGCCCTACGCACCGGCCGCCTTTACCCCCTAGGAGATACCCCTGGTACTCATTTCTGTTAGAAGCTGAGTAAATCCCGGGGCCACAGAGCGGTAAGAAAGATTAATTCGGTGAAAAATTCCAGTGACATCTTCGGGAATGAAACCTGCGACCATCCGGCTTGTAACGCAGTGCCTCAGCAACTGCCTCAACTAAAATAGTTTCTTTTAAGTAACAGATAGATACGTGTACAGTCTTCATGTTACGGACAATAGAAGATTTAGAAATGAAGGGTTTGGATTACATCCCATGGCATTATATTCAAGTGTCGTGAAAATTCGTCCAATGGTTCAAGTGGTGAAAGGACATGGAACCGGAAGGAATGATTCCACAATCCTAATTTTTTTTTCTTTTCGTGAGAAATGACAGTTGGATAGAATGTGACTTCGTATTCTGAAGATTTTGGGTTCAAATCTCAGCTCGCAGCCCGCCCATTAACTTTCGTGTGTTATTTCTCACTCCTTCTTGCTAAGTTCGGAAAGGTAGCTACCTCAAGTTAAGCTACGAACGCCTTCGTGCACACTTATCCAAGTCATTAAGCATTAATAATCCTGCCATGTGGCACGACAGACCTATTAAATGAACAGTATATAAGTACATAAATAAGGTAGTAACATTATTGATAATCGAAACTGCATTTGGACCGTCGCTGCCAAATGCAGCCCGTGTTCCTTCGGTTGCATTAGCGCTCGTCCAAGAAAGTAATTACAGATTGAATGTACTCAATGAATTTTCCCGAGTCGTAAAGCATACATGTCACATCTCGCGTGAAATAAGAAATGCTTACAGAATGTTGGTTGGAATGCCTGACGGGAATATAATACTTGGCAGATGAAAGCGGACATTGGATATCCAAGAACTAAAATGGAAGAACTGAGACTTGATTCATTTGACTTGGGTAGATGGGAAGATGATATTAAAATGGGTCTTCATGGAATGGGATGGGGAGGCATGGACTGGATTGGTCTGGTTTAGGACAGGGACAGTTGGCGAGCACTGGTGAACGCGTTTATGAACCTTCGGGTTCCGTAAGATGCGGGGAATTTCTTGATTAGCTGAGAACCGGTTACTTCTCAAGAAGGACTCTGCCCAACGGAATTAGTTTATTTGGCTTGTTATAGTGAAGACTGGTGGAATATTATTAATTGCGTACAGCAGTGTACTGTCTGTCACCGTAAGAGATAGGGAAATTTCTGAGCACCTGAGTAACTTTACCATATCAGGTATTCTGGCCCATTAAACTGATTATTCATTAGTGCTAACTTGCTTTGTTTGCTCTCCCGTTCTGCCGCGTGCTGCTGAAAGCTATGCTCACCTACTATCTTTTTCATAAAAGGCATTATTACTCACACAAATGGAACCAGAATGAACTACGACAAGGCTTACATTTCGTCCTTCAAAATTTGACAGTCTTCATGTATTGGTAGGAAAAAAAAAATAATTCTATGATTAGGAAAAATCATAAAAGGCGTGAATGAGGTGAATGAAAGTTAAAGGGATCCTAGTTGTAGCTAGACCGGGGATAACGCTATAACACATGTTTGTGTCTAATATGGGGTCTACTTTTCTTCGCTGACTGTACAGGTATGGACTGAAAATAATTAAACTTCGTTCCCCCTTCCAACTACATTCCAAAGGCTAGGAGCAAGGGAATTTTGAAGAAATTTGCCCGAACTCTTTAAGCTGTCAGAGCTATAACTCAACAGCGCCATTTCCGCGAAATACCAGAGGACAAGGACTGACCATTTCTCTCATAAAACAGGGATTTCCAATAGTACTATGATATCCGCTTTCACTTGGGGGGAGGAGGGCAGAGAAAGCATTTTACCTAGTTTCGAAAAGCATATACGCAGGTGTATAATGTTGTATAATACGACTCCCTTTTTTTATTTTACAAGCAGTATTACGTTGAACGCATGCGGTCGGAGGAGGGGAACCGATGCTTCACTGCAGAAGAATAACTGTACCTCGCTCATTCTGTGTCTGGGTCAGGAGGCGGTCGTATAAAATGCTGCTTAAGAGCGTGGTACAAGGGGGTGGGGGTAGAAGAGGGGGCAAGAAGGATGGGTCGTCCATTTGTGGAATATACATCTCGGAAGCTGATATTGGTAGTGGCAATATCAAGACTGGCCAAGACAGGTGTAGCCTTCTGAAGTCTATCGTCGACCTGGACCACAGTGGACAGACTTAAACGCACGAACTGTCACCGTAGATTCTTTTAAACTCGCCGGAAAGTTAAAAAATAAATCGAGGCGCGGGAATTAGATATTGGTCCATCGAAATACAGGAGTTGCTATCGGATTGCGTCGCTGTCTGCTCGCTGAACGGAATTTTTAGAGGGATATTGAGGTACGTAAAGTGTGCAAATTTAGAAGTGATTATATGTGTTTTTTTTTTAATTTTCAGTTTGCAATATGTGGTGTTTTTATTGTGTAATTCATCACGTGATATATGCGCTTGATACCTCGAGCTGAAATGTTTGTTAAGTGTGAACTTGACAAACGTTTTGCCGGCATGTAGGGCTATGCATTATACATGGTATCGATATTATTTCTTATGAGCGCGTAATTTAGGTATTTTCGTGCTTTTGTATGGCGATTTTCCGTTGGAAAGTGAGGATACAGACCTGATGTGTGACGCTCGGTACATCCATTTTAATGTGACTGTAATGTATGGAATTTTTTGAAATATTTTCATTTTCCTTGTAATTATTTTTTCTTATTTCCAATTTTGTCTACAGTCACTCTTAAATAATCGTGTCAACTAATTTGGAATGGCATAAAGGGTGTAATTCATAGGCCTATATCGTGGTACCCTTTTCATGCCTGTTGGTTTTTGAGGCCTTTCACAACAGCTATGCTTCTTGGTCATTGAAGGAATCAGCACTATAGCATCAGTGCACAACGTGCCTCGCAGGTCGGTCAGCGGCCCGCTATTACAACTACCGTTCATGATTTCCTATAATTCTTCCTGTTCGAATACTTGTTAGAGGGACTTGGTTCGATTACCGGCAGGTATTTAATCATCTTTTTTTTTTTTCGCGCCATCGGCCAGACCTGTACTGGTAGGAGGTTATTCCCAGTAGGTAAAGCGGCTGGAATGTCAAGGTGACCACCCACCTATATTTGGAGCTGAGGTTCTACGCTGTACTGATATTTACTTGCCCCTTCCTTGGTATTTGTCTTCATAGCTTCGTGAAAGATGGGTCTTTATTGCAGTAGATGTTTTGATCCGTCTATTTTGTAGTCCTTATTTCATTTTTAGATCCATGAATTTTGTAAATGACGGGATTTTAGAAACATTTCAGACACATTTTTGAAACCTAGTAAGCACGCACTTCAGCCGAAAACTGCCAGATTCCGGGATAATCGGATTACGGCTGTCGATAGGATCAAGGATTTCCTTGCGAAATTTGTGACTATCACAGAGGTGTTAAAGTAGATTCCATTCTTCTGGGATATGACACCGCGTAGTTTGATACATAATAACCGACTTTTCGATGGGGATTTCTACCCCCTTCTTCGGATTATTCGAAGAATAGGTTTGTTTGTATGTTTGCCACGAAGCGAATAATGGCCGTAGAATCTTCTGAGTGTCGTATCTGGCGGGTACTGGCAGCTTCTTCCGTGGTGATAAAAAGTGGCCACAGCACAAAGCCGACTCCTCACATACGTGCTTTATTTTGATTTGACGCAACGCCCCCCCAGTGGGCCAGGGCTTCTCATTCACGTGGTTTCTAGATCACACTCAACGACACACCACAGTCGGAAGGTATCCTCTGGATGAGTGATCAGCTCGTCGCAGAGACCTCTACCTAACAACACACGTCACTCACAGCAGACAAACATGCATGCCCCGTTGGGATTCGAACCCACAGTCTCAGCAGACGAGCGGCCGCAGACTTGCGCCTTAGACCGCGCGCCAATGGGACCGGCATACATAATTTTACTCACTCATACTTCTTCGTGGCCTATTGCTTAATTAAACGCAAGGAAAACTAGTATATTTAACCAATTAATATCAAAGATTTATTTAGACAGCCACAGTGTTATTAATTTTACTCCGTGTAGACATAAATTGAAATACACGTACATACAGCTAGTTGTTCTCAAAATAACCGAATATATTTCGAAAAACAGCGCGAAATTGGTGTAGGTTATATCTCACAACGAACTGATTGAAGTAAGCAAAAATAAACAGGCATAAGCATGAGATATGATCATGTATGACTGGGCAGGATGTTGCCACAGCATGTCAGTCTTAACGAGTTAACTGCGCCGTCCTGTGAGATGATATGATTATGACAGGCGAGTGCCAAGTGTTGTACAAGAAAGCAGGAGATGGGTAACCGGTAGTGGTTTGGTTGCAACCGACTCAGCTGTTCTGTTTACATGCAACTGAGGAAAGCATGGATATCGATAGGACCATTCAGTGAAGTATTTGATAAAATTTTAAGTTTAGAATGAACAAACCTGCAATTTTACATGTTGATTTGTTTGCGTGTGTCGATTTTTAGCACTTTTTAAGGCTCCATTGATTTACACTCGCGTTAGGGTGATCAAATGAAGGACGGTGAGATGGGCAAGACACGTAGCACGCATGGGGGAAATAAAATAGGTACTGAATTTTAGTTGGATTGCCTATGTGACAGTATTAGTCGGTAATACGTGGTGTAGATGGCAAGATAATATTAAAGCGGATCTTAAAGAATATGGTGACAAATTGTCGACAGAATTCACTTGTATAAGGATGTGGGTAAGTGGTGAAATGTTGTGAACATGGTAAAGAACTCTCGGCTCCCATAAGAGGCGGAGGGTTTTTTACTAGTTAGGTAAATACTGGCTTGTCATGGATTATTCTGTTCTCAGGAACTGGGTGCGAAGATCGGAATGTAGTTTGTGCGAACAAAAGGGTGTGACGGCTAATTAAGTCCCTTATCACGCGGACGACTTTGGTCGTCAAACATAAGGTCTTATGCTTGTGTGGTCTTTATGTGGAATAATATTAAAAACGCTCAACAGGGAGGTTATGTTGTCTAAAACTACATTAAGATTACGGTATTTTTAATGAATTCGGAAGAAATTTGTTTCTTTGAGTTTAAAATTATACCTTTTTTTTTTGGAAGTATTTAGTTCTGGTCAATGCAATACAGTTCATGCTTTGTGTTCATTATCATCAAATCGAACGCTATTCAGCTCTCTCAAAACGGCTTATCGTACAGACATTTAACATGTGACATACTGGTTCCATTATGCTTTATGAAACTGTGTTTTGGATACCTGAGAAAATATTTGCAACGTCGCAGATATAGATTAGTAGTCAGGGTGTTCCGTCAGAATTGAATTAACGCGAAGCCAGTGAGATGTGCAAAATCCCCAAGAACGCTTGATAAATAAGCTGATTTAGAACGCACCTTACCTTTTATCTTGAACAAAGTTTTGGTTGCGAAGGACCCGCCTGCTTTGCAAGTGCTCATATAAATCACGATCAGCAGGTGGGGAAGGAGGATGATTAGTCCACTCCTTGGTGCCCAAGGACGTTTTTATACCCCAGGTTGCTTGGTGTAATAAGCAAGTATAGGAATTCATAAGAAATGCTTACAGAGATTTGATTGGAATTCTTCGGTTGACGGATGTGGCTTAGAGAAGCTGGCGAGAGCCATATGAGCTATACTGAATTGATGCAGGTTAAGTTGCTGGTTTGCGATGATGATGATAATGATGATGATGATGATGATGATGAGGAGGAGGAGGAGGAGTAGGAGTAGGAAGAGGAGAAGGAGGAGGAAGATTATGATGAATCTATTGTAAAATTCTCTACCAGAAGGAAATTTCTTGATTATCTAAACAACTAAATGCCAATATTCAGGATTCAGTTAATGCAGGTAGCTAATGAGGGTATTTAGTGGATTATATCAAGGTTTCTTAATTCCCATTTGACTTTTAGATTTTTGTTCATTTTTAGAGACCCTGGTACATTGCTAGAAGCAATAGGAAAGGTTGGAGAAACGAATACATACCAGAGATGGTGAAGGAAAATTACAGTCATATACTCATATATACACATAAATTTCGAAATATCGACTTTTTTTATTGATGTGGCCTTCTTTCGGCATGTTTAAATGAAAGTAAGTCCTTACGTAGTCAACATGTGATCCTCGCGGTGCAGCAGAATTCCAACTCTGTTCCAAGTACAGTAAAGCAAGTTGTCTAGAACGAATGTCGTTGGCAACCGACGTCAGATAAATCACGTCATAAATTGAAAGCTGAACCACAAAATGATAGCCACTTAATAAATTTGTTGTTTGTCCTGTAATTTATAATGCACTTCACATCTCATCCCACAAATTACAATGTTATCACAAACTGCTCCACCTTATACAGTGCACTTAATGGATAAGAGGAGTGTGGAGTTTCCTGTGGGATAATGAAACATTTTTTTGCAAGTGGTTGCAAAGAGGAAATGGAAAGCCTCTGCGTATCTTACATTATCACTGTATGTTCTAGACAAGCATTTTCGCAGGTACTTTCTCCTGTGAGAAAAAAAAATTACATTGCTTTCCCATCAGTAATAAGATAATAACATCTTATTACACAATAAACTTCCGTTTTTCCCCAAATACTTGTGTAAACTTTCATAGAGTTCATTCCGTGCATCCTGAATTGATTTACAAACCCTGCCAACACCAACGAATGCACAGTTCTATAGATTACATATTTCGCTATTAATTTGCTCCAAAATAAATCGGCGCAGTTGCCATTCTCAGGGAGCTTACACAAATGTTGTTAGAGCGTACAGCAATGCAATAGTTTTGCAGTGATCCTGCTTATTAAATGTGTATGATCACTGTAAATGTGTATGATCACTGTAAAACTCTTTTATTGCTGTACGTTTCAGCAACATTGATATACGAGGTGTGATCAAAAAGTACGGTGAATGTTTAAATAGAAAAAAATTGTTACAGTGAAAGACACGTTGCCATTAATCCCCCTCACAACACTCCCCCTCGCTTCAAACACACTTATCCTACGTTCTTGCCACTTTCTGAAGCAGTTATGGAAGTCCTCTTTCGTGGTAAGTTCTCCGTGTATGGCAATTGCGTCGAAATGCAGGAGAAAATTAATAGTAAAATGCATAATATTTAGAACTGTGCATTTGTTGGTGCTGATAGAGTTTATTTGAAGTATTTTATTAAACAGCCCACTAAAATTATTATTATTATTATTTGGCTGGAAGTATTTAAATATTTTACTCATTCTTATAAAAATACAACAAATTTTGTACGTGTGGTTGTTACTCAACAGAATTTGCAAAACGCTTTCCACTAATCGATTTTTCGGTTCTTACAGCAGTTTGAAAACGATTCAAGTCTTATGAGTCAATCAGACGGAGAAGAGTCTTGGTAGAAAATGTTATGCAGCTGTGAATTTAAGTACGCCATGAATTAATTGTATCTTACGGAATTAAGTTCAGAAATTGACGGACACCTCTCACGACTTCGTGTACGTACTTGCGGATATGATTCTCAAATAGTTTTACTGTGTTTTGCGATTTACAAAATTGTTTTTGTATTTCTTAGTCTAAATCCCCCCAGTAAAGAGGAATACTTTCTGCATAATTAACTAAACTTATGTAAGAAATTCTTGCAATTGGTCTAGTATTTTTATTTGTTACAAAATAACTTATATTTTTCAAGATATTGTATTCAGCAACTGTCTTGTCTTTACAGAATAGTGATTTTAATTTTAGTTATTTATCATTGCATTTAAAATTCATACATAACTTCATGTTCCATTATGTTAGCTGTAAATTTTAACATGCCTAAAGTCGACTTCTTTATATTTTTTGACACATTCTCAGTAAGCGAATGGAGCTTTTGATCCCGGCAGATGTGTGAGCGGGTTCCTCTTTTTCCGTCTCTGCAGTACCAATTTTTATTTATTTAAAACTTCTACAGACGCTAAGCCTGCGGCAATTGTGAATGTCTGTAGCACCTGCCTAAATAATAAAGTCGTTGCTTAGCGGCACACTGTAAACAGCCTTGTGGCTGTGCTGGCATGGCACCCTTAAAGTAGCTGTTTAATTGAAACATTACTTCATGACGTACGTATTTTACCTGCACGCCGTCACGATCCTTCTACGTTTGTTGTTGACTTTTGATTTGACTGGTCTGACCTCCTTAATCTCAGCACCGAATATTTTATGCCATGTTAACTTACTGATGGCTTATTTAATGACGCATTAGTCACAAGTCTTTACAAAGCAACCGACACGGCGCATAATACAGGGTTATTCAAAATGATTGTCGGGGTCATACACAATACACTCCAGATGCAACCCCATGTAATTTCTTTCTATGGGGTTACGTCAAGGATCAGGTTTGTGTTCCTCCTCTTCCCGCAAGTATGCCGGAACTGAAGGTACGATCCAGAACCGCCATTGAAACCATCACAGCCGACATGCGGAAGGAACTCGATTATCGTGTTGATGTTTGTAGAATCACAATGGGTGTACATATAGAGCACCTGTAAGGTATGTAACAAAAACTTGGAGTGTTGTTTTAATAAATAAATAAACACATATACTGCTATCTCAAGTGTATTGTGTATGACAAGTTGTTAAAACCCCGACAATCGTTTTGAATAGCCCTATATAAGCATAATTTGTTTCGAAATGTACGTATTCTACCTGTGGCATGTTAAATGTGTGTGTGTGTGTGTGTGTGTGCACGCGCGTGTTTGTTCGTGGAATATGTGTGAATGTGTTATGGCACACCTTGACTGCTGACACACCAGTGTTACAAGAGATCCCGGTTGTGAAAACTTGTAGGGTAATCTGAGCAGAACTTGTTAGCAGGACGTTTAAGACAGGCGAACAAGTAACGCAGGAAACACGAACACTGCGCCACTCCACAAATTAACTTGGGTAGTGTGGCACTGTGTCCTGGCTGTAACTCGGTCACTGACCAGACTTGAGTACGTAGCGCTATATGCACGAAGTAAGGTGCTATATACACGTACCCATAGCGTATACCGACTCGCTACAGGCTGAACTGTCCGCGGATTGAACCCCGGTGGGGGGGGGGGGTGAGATTTACCGTACAAGTCCATAGCGGCCCTTGGGCCCACCCAGTTTCCTGTGCAATGGGTACCGGGTCTCTTTCCTGGGGGGTAAAGCGGCCCAGGCGTGACGTTGAGCACCCACCCCTTCTAGAGCCGAGGTTAAAAAAAGAGTAGAGCTACACCTGTACTCCCCCTCTGGGCTTTCGTGGCCTGTTACAGGGAAATATATACTTCTTTAACCCGTTACATGGTCTGGCGCGTTCGCTGATATTTGTTTAGTTAGCTATCTTGAAGACCACCAGTCTGAACGGGATGGGGGGGATTTATTTTTTGCCTTCTTGTAAGTGTTTGTTCTAAAAACGTTTTGCTCTGATAAATACTTACCGAAGTACTCTTGAGATGCCTACAAATCGTCTGTAGGACTTCAAATAAAGTGCCAAATATTGCTGTCAGCCTGACTGACATTCGTACATCGGTGATTATTTGCGACAATTCAGAAAGGTACTGAAGCTTTATATTGCACGTCTAGTGCACAATCAGCAGTAGTTGATACGGACACAACTCCGATTTGAATCCAACTTATGACCCTTCAAACAGTTTTTAGCAATACTCCTTAGTATTATTATTTCTTTTAATTCGTTCAGTGGTTATGGAGATCTCTCATGCGGAGGCACAAGCACAGCCGGTGCACGAATATAGCGAAACTAATAAGTACGTTTTTGCATCTTTTTATTGTTAGTGCGCAATGAACAAGGTCAGAGGAAAAATACGAAAACCTAATAATAGACCTAAAGCAGTAATATCTATAGTGAAGCTGGTGACCTGTTGTCGTAGTGAGACGTGTGGATTTGAACTGTGTCTTTCACCGAGGAAGGACAGTTATATTTACTTGGACTCAAAGGTACTGCAAAGAACATGCGAGAAAATCTGTTTACTTAAAACTGTTACTAAGTGCATGAATTATTTCCGCCAGCTGAGTTTATTTTATGAGCATACAAAAGACACAAATACTAATACGTCATATAGAATTATTGGTAACGAACGTGGATACAACAATGCAAATGTTGACTGACGTTCGAGATGTGTTCAGAGCCGCATTAAACACAATATGCAGTGGATCTCACTAGATTTTATTGTACAAGTAGTAGATGTGGAACATGAAAGCAGTAACTGTGGGCACTATGAACCAAAAAATTTAACTTTCCCCAAGACCGTGATTTTTTATTTAATTTATCCTTTTATTTGTTTCTGATTACACTGCTTTTCCCTCAAGTTTTTATGTATGAGAAATTTCAAACTGTTAAAAGATGGTGCTCGTAATGAAACCTGAACGTAGCTGTGGGTAGGACTAGTTGTCTCGCGGGCCGTGATTTGCCACCCCCTGTTTTATACAGTAACTGTTCTTATCCACATCGGAGTTGCAAGGAAAGCGGTGAATACAATTAAGACAAAAGAGCTTTCAGAGAATCCATTACAACATGTTCAGACATCCGCCTGTCTTGGTCATGTTACCTACTTATTTTAATGCCACGACTTCAGGCATCTCCTTAACGCTGCACCGAAAACTATTATTACAACTTGGAGTTTTGTGAAATATTTTGGTTTTGTGACTGCAAATGGGTGTGTGGTCGGTAAAAATGGGCTTTGAAATGTCGTTTTGGTAACTAGCGCTAGTAAGACGTAAATTATTTAATTAGAACCAATAGATCTTATTGTAGCACCGTGCATTTTTTGTAGAATCACTTCAATTTATTAACCAACAAATGCACATATGTACGAAGCACACCTAGCCACTGCTCCACAACACATTCCTATACAACATGATATGCTGCCACAACACCTCGTTTGCAAATACTAATTGAATTGTGAATACTGTAACATAACTTTAGCAAGGAACAAAGATCCCTGATGATGATCTGACAATATCGAAACATGTCGGAGTGTTTTAAAATGTTTTAAAAATGTTTTATGTGAAATTATATGTGCATTTGTTGGTTAATAAATTGAAGTGATAGAACCAATAGATTTGACGTTCGCAGGGCGGTGACTATGCGGATTGTTGATTTATGGATTTCGACGACACTTCAGAGGGTCGTTTCCAGATTGTACTTATCCTGATCACATTTAGGGACGTACCGCTTTACGGGCCCACAGAAACGCTTGTCGGCCGTTGTGTAAAGTGCACTTTATTTTTGTTCGTCTTACTCTAAAATGTGATTGCTCTAGCTGCCCAATATCAACTTCCTTGAAGGTCCCTTTAGCAGGCAGACGGGCGGAGGGACATTCCGATATTTCTGTAACGTTTCTTTGAGGGCGAGTTAGAGAAAAACGAGATATAGATGTCGGCCCTTGTAGGGTGTCGAGATCCGAACTGACCCTCTGGTGGGAAGTGTTACCGTAACTGGCCTTCATTATATCACTCGAAATATATTCAGACTGTAGACAACTGCGAAACCATGGACACTGGTTTTGACATCGAGCAGGTGTTTGCGATTTCCAATGCGTTGTGTTAGCAGGGTGGACTGCCAGTTCCGGACGACCCGTTTGTTCGAGGTAGACTCTATCCCAGTTTTAATATACAGCTGGATTTGGAGGGGCGACCTGCTCACATTATAGTAGATGAACTGGATTAGAAAGCTGTATTTATGTAAATTTTACCAACTGTCTAAGCAGTATTCGGTCTTGATAAATTAATAGTCACTTACTTAAACAAAGAAAAAATTCCCTTTACTTGAATTTACAAGCAGAAGTTCACGGGAAGTATCAAACTATATTGACCCATTGTGACGAAAATCCAAAGTCGCTGAAACTGTTTCTTGGTTATGTAACAAATCGTTCTCACTGGTGTAGGTTACATAGTGAACAAGTAGGGAGTTTATAGTGAATAATAAAACGATGATAACGTGTTTCAAACCTGTAAAGATGACAGGCATCTGTTGTATGCAAGGACTCAGTCCGTACCGCGCAGTGAACACTATACCTTGGTTGTACGAAAAGCGAGCTCTTAATGTTGTATAAGGCAAAGTTGCTGTTTGTTCTGAGACCCATACGAAACATGACAGCACAATGTCGGCACCATGTAGAGTTTTTAGGTGCATTTGCAAAATTGCATAAAGCGAATGTTAGCTTCGTCATGTCTCTCTGTCCGTCCACATGGAACAACTGGGCTCCCACTGAAAGGATTTTCATAAAACTTTTTATAAGAGAATTTTTCGAAAATTTGTCGAGTAAAATTTTTGATGAACGTATGACAAGAACAATGGGCACGTTGCATACAGACCTATATACGTTTATGATTATATCTGTCTGAATTCTTCTTAGAATTAGAAATGTTTAAGACAAAAGTTGTAGAGAAAATTACAACGCGCATTTTATGTTTGAAAAGTTTTTCCCGAAAACCGTGCAGTTTACGAGACAATGTGGAAAAAATATGTTGTAGCCAGACTGGCCACGTATGTCAATATAATTCTGCGTAGAAAAGATGCCATTTCAGTTCCGCATAACTAAGGCAACATTACACACACTTCTAATTCTTTGTATTTATTGATTCGTAATTTATTTATTCCGTCCGATCTCGTAAAATACTTGATGGAAACACAACGTATTTATCATGCGATATGTTTAGCCAAATTATACGTGTGAAGAACGCCATGAGCAAACGAACATTCTTTTTTTTTCAGTGGATTATCTGGCATTTTACATGAAGACCTACGCATCTCTTATTGTTTTTGGCGACATATATTTGTGCAACACTGAATATTTTTGTATAGTTGACAGTGCCGTCTAGCTCAACAACACACACAGAATGTATTGTTGTGTTTACACTGCAATAATGCCTACGAGAACGGGCCACAATATTACGTTACATCGCATTGCCTATCTTGATGAACACTAAACCTGATGGTGCGTAAAATAACAGGTGGGATTTAAAAGGCTAACGTATTATTTTAGTGAATGCCTGAATGGGCACAGCGGGACTAATAAAAACTACAGACAACTCTTTAATTCGAAGTGGAAATCTTAAAATGCTAATAATTCTGCCTTTGCTTTCAGCTGATGTGATGACGTACTACGCGGTACTATAAATGTCAATTTTTATCAGAATTCGCTTTACCTATGACAGTGTTACTAAATTAGTGGGTGGCTGAGAAGGAATATTATCAGATAAGAGGAATTCAGTGCTGTTTCTGCAATAGCCTTTCTCACCATTATTTATACGGAACTGAAATCAGTTCCTTGTAAAATGTTCATGGTATATGCTTTCATTGTTAATAGACATAACTCAAATTATGACTTAGTGTAAGTAGAGTCCACTCAGACCGCTAGTAGGCTCTTCGCCATCTGGGCTGTTGCAAATCCTTCGGCTTCCTTACATTACAGATGTAGCTTATAATTCGCGGTGAATAAAATGTGAGCGAAGTAGTTCCACAGCTTTGCATGTCCTAAGTTAGGGAATGGAGGAGTCGGCCCACAGGTGTGGTGGGTAGATGCCGATATACCGAATCACCAGTCGCGAACAGCCGACAAGGTGTGGTGATCAAGCTGTATTTGTTGTACGTTCAAGAGACTGATAACTTCTCGTCGGAAACAAACAGTAGCATGTTACAAAATGCTATGCACGACCATCGGACATGAACGGATTCTTAGGACCTAACTACAACGCCTGGGAGGGGTAAGGTTTCGAAATGTCCTTTGTGCAAATTATAAGGAAAGTAGATTTGGTTCTGTGACAAAACTTCTGAATAAATTTGAAGCTTGAATCTCTTCCAAATCGGTGGGTGTCAACGGGGTCCCACGTGTCTAAACCTACTGGCCACGTGCCGTCTTTGGGCTTTGGGTTGCGGGGGTGGGGGTGTTCAAGGACTGTGCGAATCTACATAGCTGCCCCAGCTAGTCTTTCTGTGCCAGCCAACGCTTCGTTTCATTTCTCATAAACTCTTATTTTTGCTGTGTTCAATAAAATGTTAATAATTTCCTCGGATGTTGAGTTCAAAATAGCCTTTTGTTATTATGTATTTTCTCAGTGAACGGAGCCTAAAAGACAAACATTGGCATGCGGGGTTCCGAAATATTTTTGAAATTCGGAAGGAAATCACGGCTGTAAATAATATTTCTAAAATACAGTTCCTGCCTTACAGAATGCAGACTGTGCCCCATTACACAGACCAGCCGGTTGATTCTGCCTGGTGAAATAGTTTTTTTTTTTGTGATTAAAAATTGTTTCCGAGCTTTAAACCAGATGATGAATATGCTCACTTTGGTACTTTAAAGGGTTAAGGATACTGTTTTGTTATGTAACTGTTAACAACAACAACGACAACAAAAAACTATTATTACACCATGTAAATGAACGGCAGCGCCATTAACAAAAATGTGGTTTAGTTACATCAGCATATGATGGCCGGAAAAAGTGTGCCAGGCCGTGCACGTGAGTCGACCTTGACCGCTCGTCGGCAGTTCTGGCTGACCAGACGTAGTGTCGGAATGCATATTGCGTCCAGCCACTGTGCTCAGGAGAACCCTGGACGGTCTAGGTCAATGTTTCGGAAACTGTGAGCCGTGACCCGGAATGGTATTAACTCTATAGACGACTGAATTGATATGTGCTGCTGTTAACCTTCAGTGACTCGGCAGTCTGTGTTTTGCGTGGCATTCGCAACAAACGGTTACTTTCCCCCTAACCATAGTTAATCCTTCAAAGCACAGTTGTCTTTGTATTTAACACCCAACATTATGCCCACAGGCTGCATTTGTGGGATTCATATAATTCTTATTCTAAGCAACGGTTGTGTTCCTAACGAGCGCTAACCGGTTACTTTACCATTACTAGTTTTATATAAACTTCTCAGCAACTATTATTCGGCTGATCATATCAAGAATAATGAGATGGTTGGGACTTGTAGCACTTATGGGGGCCAGTATAGTTGTATATAGAGCTTTGCTTGGGAAACCTGAGGGAAAGAGACTGCTTGGAAGACCTAAGCATAGATGGAAGGGTAATGTTAAGACGGATCTTCAAAAAGTGGTTTTAGGGGCATGGACTCGAGTGATCTGGATCAGAATAGGGACAAGAGGTGGTCTGTTGTGAAGGCGCTCAGGAAACCTTTCGTTCCATTAAATGCGTGGAATTTCTTGACAAACTGAGGAAGTGTTAGCTTCTCAAGAAAGACTCTGCTCCGTGAGTTATTTTTATGTAAACCCTTGTTCCAAATTATGTGTTTAAAAACACCTTACCTTCCTGATATTGCACGTAAGTCTGCTAACAAAATTTTCACTTGGTTCTCAGGAAATTAATGGAATATCTGCTTTAGATCCTTATAGAAAGTTTTCTTTTTTAATAATCGGTTATACTTTCAGTTGGAACAGCACATTCCGAGCAATTATGTATCGCCAGCGACCTGTTAGCATTATAAAGTACACGGCATGTCATCACCCACAACTTCCGCTCGCAATTCTGACCTCATTTCCTGTATGTACACAAAGTTGTGTCCGTAATGGACGATTTTCACTTCCATTTCCCTAGAACAACGTAAATAGTCTGCTGATTCAATACCACGTTTTCCTATCTGATATCCGGTACTTCCACTAATTTTAACTTATCATTTTCTAATTCTCTGTCAGGTATTGTGAGCGAGGCCTACAGAGATTTCTGACATCACAGAGTTCATGTTAGTTTTCCATTTCCAAAGGATCTGTCCCATTGCGACACCCTAGTGGCATTTATAGTATGATGCCTGTTTAGAGTAAGTGATAGCGCCTCGTGCATTCCTCAAGCTTGAGAACCACCGCTTTTCGACTGTCCACGACTAACTGTTCAGTATTTTCACAGCCACCTTTCATCTGTGTTTTCGACTGCAGTGTTTTATTTTCATTTTTCAGTAACTTTTGATCGAAGCATTTTTGACTTATGTAAAATGTTTACCGAATTGTATAAAACTGAGGGTCTAACGACAATGAATATTAAGACAATGTGAGGCATATTTAATAAACTACAAGGTGTCACGTTCGAGAAACACTTAGTCCTAATACAGCGAGTTACTCTCGAAATGGGCCTAGGGATGTACGTAAATCTAGCTGTTAACTTAAGATGTTTGTTACATTTTGCGGGTTTTAACTAAAATTGGATTATGACGAAGTTAATTGACTTTCCCCGTAACACTTTTCGTGAGAATCTCTTAAACGTTCAGAGGAGAGACAAATGGAAGGACACGCTGACAGAGAGAGACAAAGTAACAGCTTCCTTCCTTCCCTCCCCTGCAAACCATATCAGCCACTTCACTGGTTGAGTTGTTCTGGTCCATCCGAAATATTAAACGTAAGGGCCGGTTTCGTTGCCGTAATCGGTTCTAACCTCAGTGGGATTAGAGCGTTTAGAATTTCAGTAACTGTTGGGAAGCTGAATGCAGCACTTTTGATGTGTTCATCAGGGTATGTAATATCATCATCTGTTGGTAGTCTAAGGGAGCAACAAGACGGATGCAATGAAGTTGCCATGTTTGGTAGATGACATGTGGTCGACATACCCACTTACTTTGTCAATTCAGAACCGTGACTTGGCATAGATGAGAATACACTGCATGACAATGGCCCCAAGGCCGCATCTATCCGGTGTAAGCTCATGCATTCAACACCACTGTCTGTACCTTAAAATCAAGGCGGTTACAAAACTATTTTTGTTTTCGGTGTACAAACCTTTCTTGGGTGGGTAATTATTTTGGTTGGCACGTCATATCAGCACCTTAAGTTAGCTACACGGTCGTGTAAAATTGTAAAAGTTCAATTTTTGTTTTCTCAAACTTTTTTCTTTCCTACTTTTGGCGCAACAACCCCCCAGTGGGCCAGGGCCTCCTCATTCACGAGGTTTCTAGATCACACACAACGACGCACCACAGTCGGTAGGACTCCTCTGGACGAGGGATCAGTTCGTCGCAGAGACCTCTGCTTGACAACACACAACACTCACAACAGGAATACATCCATGCCCCCGCTGGGATTCAAACCCACGATCTCAGCAGGCGAGCGGCTGCAGACTTACACCTTAGACCGCGCGGCCACTGGGACCGGTTCTTTAGCTTTTACTGATGTTAAATTAAGGGTGCTTTAACGTGAGGTAAAATGTTTTGAACTCAACAAAACAAATATTCTTTCTATTAACATTATCCTTATTGTTGCACCGTGTATATCGTCGAATTATTTAATTAGTATACCAACTGATGTGCATACAAAAAAACTCCACATTAAAATTGCTCCGACATGTTTCGATTCTAAGATCATCATCAGGGAGCTATATTTTCCTCGCTAAAGTCACTATTAAAATTAGACACTGATTAATTTCGTTGTATAAACAGGGTGTTGTGGCAGCATGTCTTATTGTGTAAGGTTATGTTGTTGAGAGTGCCCGACTACGGGTGTGCGTCCTGTGCTTTGCTGCGTGATCACGCACGTTTCG
>Ga0123354_10004318_pt1 | contig 20107 bp, 14 predicted proteins | sample TergutLab28metaG_2_FD_97872 | JGI IMG/M metagenome (GOLD analysis project Ga0123354, IMG submission 97872) | Labiotermes labralis P4 segment gut microbial communities from Petit-Saut dam, French Guiana - Lab288 P4 | ecosystem: Host-associated > Arthropoda: Insects > Digestive system > Gut ...
TTCAAGTGGTGTGCCATTGTTTGTAAATCATCTTCTGATGTAGCCATTAAAATCTGGTCGTCTGCATAAAGTATCGTATTCACTAATTTCCTGTTATTTAGTTGTATACCCTTCTTTATCAATGTTTTGAATTCCTGTATTATTTTATGAAGGTATATGTTAAATAATACCGGTGAGAGGCCGCATCCCTGTCTTACTCCTTTGTTTATGTGTATTGGTTCAGATATAAATTAGGTTAACATACGTTATTTACCAGCTTATCTTTGATGATAGATTGTGTCTTTTGTGTTCATATAAAAACATTTTATATGAATTCTATTAACCAAAACTTTTAACAAACCTAATATAGATACATTGAATATTATTCTACACCTTGTGAGTTGCTGCACCTCTTACAAAAAGTTTATTTTGTTAAATTATTAATGTGTCTTTATTTGAACATTGCCTTCCATGGCCACTAAAGTCCCAAATCCTACTTATTTCTTAAATTTTTTTCTATCAGAAATGAATGTTTGTGACCTAATTATGAGGTAAGCGAAGTGATTTTCTGAATCTACTTTTTGCATAATTTGTTTTGAAATTAAATTGAATCTTAGGTGCCTTTCCTATGCATTATTTATTCCACCACTCAATGCAGTGCAAGAAAACATAAAAAATTTGAAGTTTCTTTGAGGAAAATAATAAGTACCTAATACTTATTCACTAACAAACTTATGTTCTCGTAGTGTCGAGTGATAGAACAATTAGTGAAATATGAAGTAGAGTATGGTTAAAAGAGAAGTGTAGTCTCTTCCGGGATCAAAACTCAGAAACAAGGCTACAATGTGTGCAGACGTTAAAAAACATCCCCATGCACTCTAATTTCATTTCCAGGCTAATTTTCTGTAATATATAGTCAAAATATCACAGACCTTCTTCAACATACACGCAAATATTTATTAGGGTTGATTTTCATCTATCCGTTTATGTTTTCCCGTCTTTTGATCGGTTGACACTCTTAGTATTTAAGAAAAAAAATCATTCCAATGGAATAATTTTTAATTCACAAAGCAAGATAATTTAAGTCGTCTCCTTTAATGTTTTTTTTTCCACACAAACTGCTATTTGAAGTTACTAAAAATTTTGAAGGTGTAGTCCGAAGTAAGAATGGATTTCGATCAACGGTCGAGATACGAAAAAATGCATAATGCGCTGCAATGCTAGAACTTCTATTTGCAGTACTTCAGGTAACACAAAGTCGTATATTTTATTGTCACATAAATACGGACACAAGCAGGCAGCAACATGTATCTCGAAGGCCGTCAGGAATAAGGGAGACGAATAATAAATTCTTGCGTCCTCGATACTTTCGACATAGGGACAAAATAAATTAGAATTGGAATTTCAGATTTGTATTAATCGAACCCTCACGAGATTAGGAAACCATAATTTCGAGGCATATAACACAATTTTTTTTTTGTATTCTTATCTTAGGCATCAATTTGCAAATTTCTTGAAATGTTTAGAACAAAATGTTCAAGAAATAATTTTTTAATTGATAACAGATTAGGCCTATATTCGTTAGGAGAATCGATGCTGAGAGTGTTAATTTACCTTGTTGTCCTTCCCATTTTAATGAAACAACAATTTATCACTTCAGAATAAAGGAAGAATTTTTTTATTGTTTCGTTTGTAGTATTTTGTGATAGGTTCGCTCTCTTAAGTTGAAACACGTATAAATACTTAGAAGTTGTCGGGATATCTCAGGTTTAATAAATAAAATAATAATAAATAAGGTATAAAACAACTTTAATTAACTATTATTTTAAATAATTTATAGCAACATGTTTCGACTTATTTACTACTTTCTTTAATAGACTGTAACAAAACGGATATACCTTGCCTAAAAATTGAAAACGCTAGTAGATCATGCATCCACCAATACGAAAGCCTAAAGAGAAAATTATATAATAGCAATCCCAATGTATATTTTAACTAAAAATATTTTCACAATAATATAACCCCTAAGTTCGCCAAAATTAAGATACCAAACACCTCCCTAGCCTCAAAATTTACACAACAAAAATATTACTGTATTTATTATATTACTTTATTTATTAGAAAACAACACAACGGGTTGCCTTGTCAAAAATGTCTCATGTTTAATTCATGTATTCAGGAACGCTAATTGTTTCCCTAACATTGGTTCAATCAAGTTTGCTTCCTGAACATCCAAATAAAGGAGTTTACCTTTCAGGTGCTCCGACCTAATGCTTCCTGCTACATAATTACCTAAAAAACTACACGTTTTCATTGTCACTACGTGAGAACGCCAATTTTGAACATTAAGTTCGCACCACTCCTATTAGGCCTATATACACATACATATACATACACATACACACACACACACACACATATATATATATACTTACATATACGTTCATTGATTGCTGACCTAGTACATACAGAAGCAAAGTTAAGACGCAATTTCTCGATCTGCGACTCTGCCCAAGGCCAACAAATCGTGCTTTCGTAACTACTTGCAGTCGGTTCTGTCTGTGACCTGTGACAGCACATTAGTCACTGTTTTGTCTCCCCGCAGTTGTAAACTGAGTAGATATATTTATTTATGATAGTCATACACAACACAGTCAACAACTCTCTAGGTTACCAGTTTCGTCCTACATCCAGACCATCATCAAATCAATACGCTAACTAAACGGTATTCCGTATACTAACCTGTGTTGAGCAGGACTGTATAATAAATAAATATACCTATTGATCGGAAGACTTCAGGAATGTGCCACTTAAAGATTGTAAACCTGTGTTAGTTAACGAGGAGCTAAATGATCTGTACTCCTCACCCAGTATTGTGCGGGTGATAAAATCGAGAAGAATGAGATTTGGCTGGGCATGTGGCGGATATGGATGAGGGGAGGGGGGTGTATAGGGTCTTGGTGGGGAAACCGGAGGGAAAGAGACCACTGGGGAGACCTAGGCGTAGATGGTTGGATAATATTGGGATGGATCTCCAGTAGGTGGAATGTGGGTATATGGACTGGATTGAGCTGGCCCAGGATAGGGACAGCTGTCGGACCCTTGTGAGTGCGGTAATGAACTTTCGGGTTCCGTGAAATGCGGGGAATTTCTTGACTAGCTACAAACCAGTTAGCTTCTCAAGAAGGACTCTGCACCATGGAGTATGGAGTAAGTAAGTAAACTTGTGTTAGTATATTTTTGAAAGGCATCCAATTCTTTGAACAACGGTGTTTGAAAACACAAGAATTAAATAAATGTTAACACCGTTTTAATAAAATTAAACCTAACGGCAAAGTAATTGGCTTTTAACACACCCTAGTGTCACCTTTTGGAATCACGGAAAATGTAAGATGACCTCATAAGTTCGGAAAGTGCAGATAAAATTCAGTGCTCATTCGTCATTATTCCCAGCGGCATGTTAACGGGGTTACTTGTACAAGACAATGGTATAATCGTGCACCATTCAAACGAAGTACAGATTTTTTTTTTTGGATCACAGCCAAGTAAAGCAAGGTTATTCACTCTCGTGAATTTCTGCCTATTCATTTACATAAAAATGAGACAAACGTCCTTCATGCCGTACGTATCGGTTACGAGAATCGTCTAGCCGCTGTCATAAAATATTTCAGCAAGGAAATGTTTCTCCTTTTGGGAATAAAGTTTCATTTTTCGCTCCACATCCTTGCACGGTATCAAGTATGAGTTTCGTTACCGTTCGGAATGCAGACCCTGAAAGGAAATGGTGTCTTAATAAGCCATTATGAAGATAGCCCTTAAGTGATCACACTATTATTACTAATAGCGCATGCAAGATATGTGTCCCTTTTATTTTGTTCGAAACACTTTATTAGAAATACACGTCTGGGAGCCAGCAGTTTAAAATTTGCTGTCACTGCTCTAAACGAAAACTTGCGATCCATGACGATGTTGGTCCAGCAGTAAGCTTAGAACATTTCTCACAAAATATGGCTAAAATTTAATTAGAATTTTACTGTCCTGACATGTTAGGACGTTTCGAAAGCCCCCAAAGATACAATTCTTTTCAGTCGAATTCATAATTCTTGGTATGTGATGGAGACAGAACATCTGTTTGATTTCAGTTGAAATGAATAGGCCCAAGTCCCAGGTTTGTGACCACGTAGGTAGCATACTTACAGCCCAATTATGAGCAAGTACAACGTACCCACTCAGTATAACTCAAAAAGTTCTTCTAGAATTTTTATTTAAAGAAATGCCACTCGTTTGTGGTCGTGTACTATAAAACTACTAATTCCGTCTAATAAATTAGGGGTTTATTGTCGGCTACATCAGCTGCATTTTCTCAATTACTTCAGAAATTCATAAAAATCTACAACGTAAAAGCACCGTCGATATATATATATTGACTTGTCATATTCAAATTTTTTGTCTGTTGCCGTTGGCATTAAACTTAAATCGGCTACTGAGGTGTACATTTTAGCAAAGAATTAAAATGCAAGGAATACGTAATTCCAAAATACGTAATTCCAAAATACGTAATTCCAAAATATTTTCATTTCATTTAACAACGTAGCAAGACGATATAAAATTAAAAACTAAGAACTAATGAACCACCTTAATATAGGCATGTTTGAAACAGAAGAAATTTCTCAATACACGTTTAGATTTTTACACTATACTTCAGTTCTATGCGGCAATGTAATGTAAACAGATACAATTGAATCATACAAAGGGGTAGGCAGTATTTTAAGCCAATACACGACGATACTTCAAACAATACGTTCTTTTATATTAAATGACTATATCTTGAGTGTGGTGTCACTGTCACATAAGACGGCAAGACATGACATGCCAATAAACTTTATGTCTTATGCTTATTCGCTCTTTTTTTAAAGAATTTAACTTGTACTTCAAGTAATTTATGTTAAAAAACCATAGAAAACCTGGTAAAACGGTAGAATTATGTATGTCTAGAAATAGTTAATTAGCTGAGCTCTGTAGACGACATCAAATAAATATATTTTAAGAGAATGGTCATGGATGGAAAGTAATCTGTGTGGAACAATAGGCGTTGTGCAGTATTACTCACAAGTGAATGACCTTGAATATTGAAGAGAATGCAGGGAGAGGCAGGAGGAAATGATATCGTGGAATTATGTAATGTGTCCTTCACGTAACCATATATTATTAGAGTGACCACAACAAGAGGAATGGTATGGACTCACAGAGAACTTGGCAGAGATTAGATATTGTGTAAAATAGTTAGGTCTCAAAAATTAAATCGGGTACAAAATTAGCATAGAAACACGCACTCAACTTTGTGTTACACGACATTTTCTGTCTCCTTTGTATAATTATTTACTTCCTCTCTCACACAGTAGGTGTTCGCAGTGGCGTACACAGGAATTTTGTTCGGGGAGGGGGGGTTCAACAAATTCAGTTGAGGACAGAGGACAGGGATCTGGGGGCGGTAGCCCCCTAGTCAGGGGTTCTGGAGGCAGCTATAATTTCGTACAAGAAATTTCATTTTATATAGTAAAATCTTCTTAATTTTTGGTACTTTAAGACTATTTATGATGACAACCAATTTATTTGTCATTGCTAATATAAAACAGGTGCGAATCTAGGTAGTTTTAGAATTTTACTGCCTCTTGTCCAAACATCTTGGGGTGTTGGCGTCCTAAATTCAGCAATTTTTAACAGTTTTCACAATCGGGTTGAGTTTGGCACGATTTTGGAGGGCCTTCGGAATTTCGCGGGAGTTTTGAATCCCCCAAACACCCCCTCTCGGTACGCCAATGGGTGTTCGTAAAAGCATAACAAACAATTACTAAAACACTTACAAAATTATGCAAAATAAATTTTTATCTTTAAGTGTGTTTAATACATTGGTTTATTTAGAGTAACACAAATTAATTACCACCGAAAAGACTCAGCGGATCTCACAACACGGGAGAAGACGATATACCAGGTAAAATAGAGACTCTTGTTTGATGAAAGCTGATGTTTTTGTACATCAGCAAGTGCTTTATTGCCGAGTACTTTGGTATTTGAATTTAAAAGACAGAGGCAGTCCCAGCAAAGTACAAATTCTTGCATGCAAAACACATATCAGTTTCTGATCATGTGGTCTGATATTTAAAAAATTGAGGTCACTTCTGTACAAGAATGGATGGACGGAATGACGAGCGAAGTAAAGGATGTTGTGTTGCTTGTGGAATGCAGAAAGCGAGAGATCATTGATCTTCGGCAAAATGTACCTACTGTGAGAAAAGGATGAATGTCCAGTCTCTAATAATAAGTGATAGGCCAATGTTAACCTCTAAGGTATTTCTCTTTTATTATTAGCGAACATTCACTGAAAGGAATCAGATTGCCCTACGTTGTGTAAAATGTATCTGAGAACAAAAATATTGCTTAATTAATTAGTATTGTAGCAATCTTTTAGACTTTGAAAAGTCACGTGATTTACATGAGGTTTATAAAACATTAAAAGTTCAGGAGAAAAAATTTTAATTAATTTGGGTGCTTTACATGTGATTATACGAACTGACATTTACTTAACCTCTGAAGTACGGAGAGGGAAATAGTAGCAATAGTCAATACTTTAAAATCCATTACGCATGAGTCTATATTTTAAAATTATGAACTGTGTTCTCTCACATATTTATTACTTACGTCTGCATTGTATATAAGCATTTCGCAAAAAAAGGATTTCGTCAAATACTGATTTTTTTAAACTTTAAATTTAAACTTGCAGAAAGACAAACAAACGACGATTCTCGCTAAGATTATTAGCGAAGTCACACGTGTATAGGCGATGTCTAAAATAGTCCGCTGCAATGGAAAGTAAACATAAACAGAAATATTAGTTTCCGCGTTTTATTTATTACTATATCCGGCCTTGTTCTATGAGAGAAACAACACCTTATTCACGCTGTATTCCAGTGCACCTACAACTGTGTTGTCCACAGTTAATCCTTTAAACGACCTTTTCATATATGCTCTAATTTAGACTTAGAAAGTTATCATGAAATTCGGTTTTAATTAATATTCACGTCATAACATGAAACTTGGCTAAGGGACAGCTTCACTGATTCTTTTTAGCAAAATACAATGTTGTAATGCCGACCGAAGCCAAGTTACCTCTAAACTGCTACACGACAACAGATTGTTTTCGGCAAACAATGCAGTCTTACGTGTCGTCCGCCATAAACATAGCCTGAGAGTCACTGAATTACTCAGTCACAATCCACCTTTTTTAGGACTATGTAAAAGCATGGAAACATTCAATGAATATTTTATTCTGCAGCAAGTCTGTAGATCTTCGTTCTTCCAGAATTACGTGCTGTTGTTTATATCAGCTCGTGCCTAGTCATTCTGTACAAAAATTTCTAAAACCTGAAATCCGTTGCATTTAGAGTCAAAATAAGAGGCAATTAGCAAGTGAGTAACAGGGTGTGGAAATATAGGATAGGCCTATAAAAGGGTTCCAATTTATTTCCCAAGGAAGAAATTCTTTGTTTGAGTATGAAATTCCAAATGATTAGGAATGTATGGCACAGGCTTTAATAAAGTAGTCACCAGTCTCTTCTCTTGTGCATATTTTGAATGTAGGATTATTGTAAGCCTGGAGGCCTGTGTATTACATGTCTTGAGTAACAATAGAGTATTGTGTAGCATATAAATAAGTGAACCATGTTGTTAAAAACAACATATTCCCTCCCTTCTACTGTTTTAAAACAGAAAGATTATGTAATATTTAAATTGTATGATAAAGGATAAAGTATTGTGCCTATTTAAAATTATTTTCAAAACCAGCGATTTGCTCCCTCTTATAAACAAAGATACCAACAAAATTGCCAACCTGTAACACATTTGTGAATGTTCCTGTTATAATTCCAATGTGTAAGACAGAAATAATTTAATGTTCTTTGTGCATATCAATGTGTGTGGTCGCAAGGAAGTGTGGGATGTGATCCGTGTTACCGAGTGGGGAGGGAGGTAGTTTGTATGGCGGGGAGCGAAGCACTTCCTTCCCGCGGATACAATACAGAGAGGACTGGTCGACCGCCCAGACTACGGGCAACGAAATGGCGGCGGCGACTGCGTGTAACATTCACGAGATTTTACCCTCAGCATTCCAATTATGAACCTCTCCGGGTGCTGTTTTACAAGCATTTTGAATTAACGGACGTGTTTGTTAACGTCAATGTATTTTATTAAACTATTAACCAGTAGAAATGCTACTAAAACTGGTTTAGAGTATTTCGGTGCTTTGAAATTGAAATAAGTTAATTTTTTATGTAACGTAATTTTTAATAAATTCTTCTTTTATGCATGCACATGCTTGCCACATCGTAGCCTGAGGTACGAAGCTGCGCCGCGTATAGAAACAGAAATATTTTAGTTACCAATTTTTCAAATTAAAGTTAAAACTTGATTTCTCAAAGGAAACAGTTCCTACATGAATCTTGTCTTTGGCATGAAAAATAAACTCCATAGTGTGTGCAGCAATTTCTGCTCAACTGCTCAAAGACCCAATGTTTTGTCGGAGTTACCTTCTTTTAGAGAAGACGCCTAATACAAAAACACGTTTTTATAAAATTACCCTCGAAAATAAAGAGAAATAACGTGAGAGTGTGCACGTTGTAATTCCAGCAGCTGTGCAGGTATTTTCCCTTCAATAGAGCCTACAATGTACTCGTATTTTCCTTGCCCTCGTCGCCTTCCTTTTGCGCTTAATATAAATTGTGTTATTATTATATTCTTAAGACCAACCACAAACAGCGTCGAAATAAAACGAATTAATTAACCAATAACGTGATTTTAGTTGCTGAGAAATTTAGATACAAAAGTCGCCATCCCGCAAACAGAGTCTACTCAAGAGGGGAAAAATTTAAATAGCATTCTCTCTTAACAGAGAGAGAGAGAGAGAGAGATGTGTTTTAATATGACACATTTAGCTACTGACGGGAATACTTGCATTTGTGTAAATACATTTATCCATAGCATAATGCCGTACCAAAGAGAATGTTATTATTTAAATATATTCTGACATTTATCAATTTGCCTGTTGAAGTAGTTCGTAAGTTACAATTTCCCATGTTAGTAATCCGTCAAGCGGCTAAACTGGCTGACTGTTTTAAGGTGACTGATATAGAAATTCTTTGGAACACGTTTGTAAGGGAGCTCATTAACCCAATTACGTTTTTTCAGCAGATATCAAAACTTGAAATAACTAATATCCCCTTCACATTATATACAGGTGAAATAAAATAAAATGAAATAAAATATAGCAGACTAAATACTGAACGTTATATTATATTATATTATATTATATATGTATATATGCACTATATCTCTAATAAAATAATCTAACAACTGTAAGAAACAGAGATGGCTGCTTGATTACATAATGGACATACGGCCCTCTACCTTTTAAAGGTACGGAAGGTAACTGCCTGCTAGTATTTTAGATACTACAAAGTCTTATACACATTCTATCAAGAGATAATGACAATGTAAAATGTACCTGCAAGTAGTTATGTAGGCCTATAGGCTTATTACAAAAGCGCTGTATACTTGTATTAAAAGATATTTGTAATATTATAATCTTCCTCTTCTCTGCAAAGAAATAGGCATAGTGAAAAAAATAAACAGATTTGTAGACATGCTTCAAAACCACGAGCTCCTTGTCGTGCCAGTAATTTCAATGGGTAATTATATTCTGGAGTACTTCTTTTGAATCGTGTATTCGGATTTATTTTGTGGTATTTATTAGTGTTCCATTTACAAGTAAGTTGATAGTAAATTAAATTAAGCCACGACCGTTTCCTGCCACACACTTCACAATTCATTATTGCCCTTGACGTTGTATTATTATAAACTACAAAATAAACAAAAAAGAAAATTAGACTGTATTTAAGGTAATCAAAATTTACCTGTAGTGTCTGAAAGTTTTGAGGATAGTCCTACATACCTTGCAGCCGTTCCTGATAGGAAGTATGTTCATGTCACCGCGACCTATTTTCCTAGTAACGCTTAAGCCGACAGGTAATTTCTTTTTTCCCAATTTCGATGTTTAACCTAGAAGACAAAAAACGCGTTTGAAGTATTAAATATTTGAAAGAAAGAATTTTCTAATGACATAATAAAAACAAATTAATGCCTAATGCATAACCTTTACTTCCACCCAAAAGAAATAAACACAGTTGTAATTTCTAATACACAAACAAATGTTTTGCTTGGGAGAAGTGGGAAGTTTTACGTTACAATAAGAGAATTTATAAGCGCAACAGTGATAATGTCTCTTTGCGTCATGAACATTTAGAATCGTGCATTTCTCAGTTGCTTCTTTATTTATGATACTTTTCTTAAAGGTATATTATTGGAAATCGTTTATCCTTAGTTGACGAATAAAATAACGTAAGTGAAATCAAGATCATAGTAATAGAGGGAACTCTTCAATTTGTTCCACTTCCAGCCAAGGAGGGAGATTTTTCTCTTTTCTACATCGTCCAAACCAAATGTGTAGCCAATACAACCTCCTACTCACAGGGTGTTGGGGATTTTCTCCGAAGGTAAAGGGTCCGTCGCGTCAACTGACCTCTTAGTAACCTCCATTTAGTTACCAACTTAAGAACAATTTGTGATAAATCTTCACCCCCTTCGAAACGCCGTCATGGCATGTAAAAAAAAAAAAAAGAAATCCAGCTTTACTTTAAAGTTATATGGAAAAATTATATTAGCGAAGAGGTCCAGAAGCAAGTAGAAGTATTACATTTAAAATATGACGACTGTGATAAATTTTATGCCTTGATGGAGACACGTGAATTCATTTGGATGAATGTCACTAGACCTGCATATCAGTTAGGCTTGTGTTAAGAGTGGAACAAGAAGATTGGGCAGATTAAACGCATTCAGATGGAAAAGATTGGCGTAGCAGTAGTACTGTACATGCTTTCAGAAAATGTTTGTAAAGAATACTGGCTAACCTGACTGAGATTTTCTCTGTTTTACTCAGTTTTTCAGGCAAATTTCGGTATTGTATTCTACTACGATTAGACCGTAAACACTTCCTTCAAAATATTTCCCATGTCGTCATTTTGAATCATTCTGTACTGTATGTCTTGTACATGGGCAGCACTGTTATGTAACTCAGAAAAGAAAGCAAGAATAGGTGCGGTGTTAATGAAAGCAAATGATGGTGATGAGATTCAAAGAAGATTCTGAAGTCAGGCACAAGGAGGCTCATTAAGATTTTTGGATTTTTAAAGGAAGACATACGTGCATTTATATTTAATGCAGAAATAAGAATGATTATCGAAAAATAACACAATCTAATAATCGCGGAACGAAGAGTGACTTTTGTGTGCTAGCATATCGTAGTCTAGATTCTCCATAGTTGTTTCAGTTTTCCACGCGCAAATTGAAATGACTGCAGAATATAGAATGGTTAACAGCTATTTAATATTACGTAACATTCAGATATGGCCAGCCTTGCCTTCCAAGTCTTCCACTTCAAACTTTGTTCAAAATGCGGATACGTAAAGCATAATATTTATGAATGATAACTTGTTTTTGTTTCGTGTTAGAACAGGCCTGCTCTCAGAATGTAAGAAAGTACTGGCTATAGAGTAAGGTCTAAAACCTTTCTCATGAAAAATTAAATCCATCATAACAATTTGAGGTTTTGGAAAATATATATTAAATATTTCTTACATGCCTTAATATAATTTTTTTTTCCACATCGCCACAATTTCAAGCGAGTTCGAATTCAAATCTTTACTTTGTCGGTACAATAATCCTGAGGATCCTTTCCAACTATTTACTCAAAAGTATTTTCTCTGCGTCGACGGGAGGAAAGAAGCAAAGAGGTACGCCAGCTCGTATCTCTCAGCACCTCTGTTTCTCATTTCTCCCCAGTGATATCAGAGGGGCAGTAAGGGGCTGTGTGCTAAGCTAACCCACAACTTTTATACTCACTTCACATACAAACATTCAGCGGGCAGTTTCAGCGGCACAGTCTGGTATTAGCTCAGAGACGCCGACATCCTTTATGAGACGCGCCTGGCTCCGTCCCGACTGTATACAAATGCTGCAAGTTGAGATTGGGACACAGCAATGTTTATTTGCCTTACACTTGTTGTAAATACTGCACTGTACACGTATCACTGTCACTGCGATAAAATATATCTAATGTACAACCCTGGCAGAGTAGTTTACGTTAGGCTGTGTCTCGTAATGTACACAAAAACAGTAACGAAATTCCGGTAAAATCAGTTGAAGTTTTGGTTGATTCTTGGTGTGAAAGATTTCAGTGAGTGCGAAAAACGTACGTGTTGTTTGATATTGCATAAGGATGACTCTTGTGAGGTCGAAGGAAAAATACTTAAAATTCTGAATTAAAGTATTGATTTGTGTTATTATGTACATTTATGCACGTATGATTAAATGAAAGGGTTTAAGTTTTTTATTATCCAGATCAAACAATGAAACATATATATATATATATATACACATATATGTATTAATAATATGTCATATATCGTAAGCCCTCCTACATGTTTCAATGCTGGTGCATTATCTTTAGGCAGTCTTAACCTTGTACTTTGCTAAGGTTACAAAATTATTAAAAGTAGAAACTCAATAAAATTAGTAGATTAAATTGTTAACGTGATTGTTATTGAATGATAATATACAATTTGTAAAACGTTAGTAATTATAACACTTGGAAGTTGTTTGCTTGGTGGATGCATGTACGGTCGGAACAGTCGTACGGCTGTAATACCTATGGTGGTGCTTCCTCTATGCTGGTATGATGGTAAGAAGTACAAAGTATAAAATTAAGACTCCCTGAAGATGATGCAGATGCATTGAAACACGTAGGAGGGTTTATGATATACAAAATATTATTACTACATATATATATTGTACATTGGTTGGTCTGGATAATAAAAAAACTGTACAAGATGCACAGTACATACGTTAAAATACAGGATTATTCATAAGTCAGGGAAACATGTTAGAAAACTGGCTGATGCCACGGTTGAATGAAGACAGTAATGATTACATCTTTCAACAAGACGGCTCTCCGGCTCACTACAAAGACGTGCGAGGGTATCTCAATCGAAACTTGCCACAAAGGTAGATAGAACGCACAGGAAAAGAAGATGGCGCGTTAATGCGATGGCCACCCCGGTCCCCTGATTTAACCCCGTGCGACATTTCCTTCTGGGGGTTTGTGAAAGACACTGTCTTTGTGCCTCCACTCTCCGCTAATCTCCAGATTTTCGCAACCGTATCACCGCTGCTGTGGCTCTGGTAGACCGTGATAGGCTGATACGCGTGTGGAACGAGATGGACTATCGCATAGATGTTTGCCGTATTACCAAAGGTGGACACATTGAGCATCTGTGAAATATGTAAAAAAAAACTTGGCGAGTTTCTCTCTCTATTGGCGTAAGAACTACCATGATCCGTTGAGTAGTTTATTTGTTGCGAATTTTTAAACAGTTTCACGGACTTATGAATAACCCTGTATTAAAAAGAAAGGGTACTAAGTTTACTGTTACTTACCTACTTACTTACTCCATGGTGCAGAATCCTTCTTGAGAACCTAACTGGTTTGCAGCTAGTCAAGAAATTCCCCGCATTTCACGGAACCCGAAGGTTCATTACCTCACTCAAAAGCGTCTGCCACCTCTCTTTATACTGGGCCAGCCCAATCCAGCCCACATACTCACATCCCAACTCCTGGAGATCCGTCCTAATATTATCCACCCATCTACGCCTAGGTCTCCCCAGTGGTTTCTTTCCCTCCGGTTTCTCCACCAAGACCCTATACACCCTCCTCTCCTCACCCATACGCGCCAAATGCCCAGCCCATCTCATTCTTCTAGATTTTATCACCCGCACAATATTGGGTGAGGAGTACAAATCATTTAGCTCCTCGTTATGCAGTCTCCACCATTCCCACGTTACCTCGTCCCTCGTAGGTCCAAATATTCTCCTCAACACCATGTTCTCAAACACCCTCAGCTTCCTTTCCTCCCGCAATGTCAGTGACCAAGTTTCACACCCATATAAAACAACAGGCAAAACTATAGTTCTATATATCTTAATCTTTAAATTTTTGGATAACAACCTGGAAGACAAAAGATTCTGCACCGAATGATAGCAAGCATTTCCTGACCTCAATCTGCTCTTAATTTCTTCCGCAATAGAATACAGTTTACTATTAGTAAATATTTTGTTATAATAGCAATAAAAGCATGGTCTTTTTTTTTAATATGGACATCATTAAATTGTGTTTATGTTCTTGATGTGTTTTATATACACGTGCAGGTTTATACATATGTAGGCTTAATATATATATATATATATGTCTGTAGAAAATACAGGTTTGAATTCAACAGACGAAATATAGGTGCATTCGTCAGTTGTATAAATCATTTAACATTACATATTTCCACTAAACGTTTAAAAATAAAATTATTGTGTGAAATAAAATTGCTGTACATAGCTAACCTCACAACGTAGCCTATGTAGCTACCGTTATCCAAGCCCTTTATATCCTAAAATAAAGTCCTTTAGTACCCACTATTTGCTTCAAGGCGACGAGTAAATTTTATGCAGTTAAACATAGCTATCTTACCTAAGCATTTTAAAGGTCCTGTTTGCATATGAACAATTGGAATTCGAATAATTTAATAAGACTGGAGTTATCACGAGTTAATAGACCTATCAAATATTTAACAAATAATATTAAAATTCCAGAGTTAAGCGTTTTTTTTAGCTGTTATTTACCCAGCGTCACGCTTGCCACAACATTCTGTTCTTCTTTGGGTTGAGCACTATTTGGCCGCCCATGTTGGAACTATAAACATGTAACATGCCAACTGCAGTCCCTTTATTTTCACGCAAAACAACTCCCAATAGCTGTCATCTCCTACGTCACAAAATGTACGCAAAAGTCATCAAAAGTTATCAGGTATTCATGAACCACCTGTACAGCGGAAATCCTTATATACTTTTCCCTCCTTTGTTTCATGTAGTTCCTTCCTAGACTATTTCTAGTGAAGGTGCGAAAAGCGACTATTTTTTCGTCGTCTGTGTCCATCTGTCCGTCTGTCTGTGTGTCTGTCTACACGTAGTCCACCTCTCGTTTCCCATTGGACGGATAACGTATGAGAAGAGAGACTCGTTTGTTGCTTTCAGGTAATTTAAAGATTATCTGAAAAACAACACTGTTGCACTTTCTCATGCACTACAAAGACCATCGCTGTACGCTTCATTAATGCTGTATTATATAATATTTTTATCACGTAAAAGTACTACTCGGGTACTTTTAAGAATTACACCCATTTATTACGAAAGTAAGGCTGGCAAGACTTCTTCGAATATCTAATTTAAACTTGAAGTAAAATCCGACACTTGCGACCTAACCAGACATGCGCGCGCGCACACACACACACACACACACACACACACACACATACACACACACATACACATACACACACATATGTGTATATGTATATATATATATGTATATATATTAGTTGGCGGCTAATGTATGTGGGATTGCTTTTATTACGTAATTGAGCCATGTTTTATTTCTACAAATGACTTATTACTGTATAAATCACACACTGTTAATACGTCTATATACAATGTATTAATATGTAAACTGATAAACTGCTGTCGTATTAAAATACAGAGTGTAAAGTTTTTAATGCTTCCCATCGTACTGTACCGAATTCCTAACCGCCCGAAACGTTTTGGATATGTTGCGAAAAAGTGCTGGTTATTGCCACGTTTAGCGAACATAGCTGGTTTAAATTTCACGATTAGGCATTATACGATACGTGCTTTATGTGCAATTTTAAGATTGTTCCATCTATCTATTGGCTGACTAAGTCCGGGTCTATGTTTCCTGAAGCTACACTGCATGTCATGTAAGACCTCTAAAATTTAAAATGTTCACACGTGCGAGATATGGTAAGTTGGGGTTCTCATAGAATATTGATGAAGATTCGCGTCTTCTGGGAAACTAAACCTTGTCGATGGGCAAATACCGTCATCTTTTCGAAGAAGATCCGTGCTTCAAATTCAGTCCAAAACGATTCCCGTATTTGACATTCAGAGGACCGTGCATCGTGATATATTCTTATAATAAAACCAACGAGATGCACTAATTTCTCAAATTCATTTTTGGGATAGAATTCTAAATGTTTCGGACATGTTTTCTGTCCATCATCAGGAGTCTTATTACTGTATACATAGCAACAGTTATATGTCATACAGGTTTTGCTGACTGCTTGCTAGCGGGATCAGGATGGTCCATAACCTGTATGTCATATACCTATTGCTGCATATACAGTACTAGACTCCTGATGATGGACAGAAACCCTCTCCGAAATTTGTAGATGTCTCTTCCAAAAATGAATTTGAGATATTAGTGCATCTCGTTGGTTTTATTATAAGAACGATTCCCGTCTCCGTCTTCAGGAAACAAGCAATCCACGATACGCCTTATTAAAATACTCGGAATGTGAAGATATAGGAAGAAAGTTCTACCGAAACCTCGTTGAAAACATATCGATTGAGAGGAAGCCACATCACAAAACACTCGACTCTTCATGCTATACGATAAACAACTAAGAAATAAATCAGTTTCCATGTATTTTCTATTTAATGTAACTGAAAGCTAACGTTATTAAATAGTACTGCATGGAGGAATAAAGGTAAAGTAAAAGTATTACCGCAGCCACTCTTAAATTCTGCACAATGTAAAGGTTAGTAGTCAGCTACACCCCCCCCCCCACCCCAGGCACCTTATTCCTGGAAAGGAGCATTCAGAATGTATTGAAAGGGTGGAGGGTTGAACCTTCAGAGCGGGTATGGAAGGCTTGAATATTCCAAGCGCTGTCATTTTTATTTCTTCTGAATCTTCTTCAAATATATTTTTAATATTGCAGGGTCAATGTGCTTACTGCATAAAGAATTATTTTCTTGGTCGATGTTGTCCAAGACTCGAACAGAAAGAAGAACTCTTCTTGGGCTGCTTGACCCTTGAAGACGGGCCCAAATGTTTGTCCCGTAAACTGCTAATCTACGCTGCGTAATATCACAAAAGAGCGAAAATCTTTTACATTGCGGTCGAAGCCTGAAATTATGCATCAGTATGTGTAATGTATAATGTATAATAGATACATTTTTCATAAAGAAATTAATTTTATAATTGATATTCGTGTGTCCGTGCATCGTTAGTATGATTTTTTAATTACAACCAACAAGATGCAACTATTTTGTTTATTTATTTCTAAAAGGCTCTACATGAGTTCCATCTCAATTACGATACCTGCCTGCAGCATTATTGGTTGACAAGACCTGAAACTCAAGGTACAGTTATGTGCTCCTGATGATGGGCGGAGGAACCGCCCGAAACATGTAGAGCCTTTTAGAAATAAATAATCAAAAATAGTTGCATCTTGTTGGTTGTAATTAAAGAATTATAATTATTGTACAATTTGGCTGTTATGTTTTTATACTTAGTAGACTGTAGCATACTTTAAAACCGCAGTCTTGCGGATAACAACCGGAATTAGAATTTTGAAGGCGACTTCAGGAAAATTTTGTAGGGGATTTTAAAAGATATTTTTAGCAAAGTCTCCCGAGGGAAAAATAAAAGAAACTTCGAGAAGGGGTGGAGATTGAAATGGGATTGACGAGTTCCGCGAAATTTTAAATCATAAAAAGGAGTAGATAGGAAGAAAGAAGAAAAAGGAAAAGAAAGCTAATAAAAATGTGACACAGGAATGAAGGACATTTACGGAAGAATTGCTAGACAGAATCTTGGCGACAAGTTGCAGTTTGCATGTTCTTGGGAATGCAAGAGGGGAGAAAAGAGGAGGGAAGAGACTGATTGTCCTCCACTCTCATCACTTTGATGCAGTTCAACAAGCTTTATCCAGCTTTTACACTAAAACTACCTGGCAGCGCGGGCAGGCCTCACAGTCCTCTAATCCGGTGCTACCGAGAATTTTGTCCACGGCACTAAAATTTCCGAGGCGTGAACCTGACCACCCACTTCCATCTAGAGCCAAGGTTAAAAATAATGAGAACTTTTCCATATGCCTTCTTGTCCTGCAAAGGCAAAATTTCACGTTACTTTTGTCTACAATTGGAATAATTGTTTTTATACAGTACAAGATCTTCGTTCTTTGTGAGAACGTCGCCAATTTGTTTTTTTAACAAAAATGAAATGCGCAAGCGCCTTCAGTGCTCAAGCTACCGTACGTATAGATACGATATTTAAGCTGTCTGTCACTGAAGTAACTCTAAAAATAATCGGCATGTTAGTATTTTTTACATTGGGTCTGAATTGTGTGAGTGACGAACTACAGTTAGTTTCTATTACGCAAGGCATGAAGGCTTATGGGGAGAAATGAGTTACTGCACCACACATTTTTAACTTTGGCATTAGGTAGTGTAGAATGGTCAGCCTCAAGCCACGGCCGCTTTACCTGCGGGGAAATGTCGTCTGGTACAAAGAGAATAAGAGGCTGGGTGGGCTATGGAATCTATCTGGGCGATTTGGGGAACGTAAAACTATCTTGTCCTTGCCGGAACCGAAAAGAGTATCATCGGGCCCGTAACTTACTTGGGGAGGAACGGCAGTTCAGATCTGTGAAGTGATAACGTCCAACTGAAACTTGGCTTTTTCACACTGTCTTAAATTTCACCGTAGAAGTGTGGATATTGTAACTAATAAACGGCCACGACAATTTTACTTTGAATCTTACAGGATAGTATTAATCACCGTAAACACAGCCGTTTAATATATTTTATCAGATTAGCAACACGGTTACATGTTTCGACCGCTAAGTGGTCATCTTCAAGTTCTAAAAGTTCATACAAATACAACTACAATTGCAGTTTATTTTTGTGTAATTAGATTGAGATTTCAGATGAGAAATTGTAAATGTCATTTTGTTTGTAATGACCTTTAGTGGCCTTGTGATGACCGTTGTCCAAACACATAGCCTTGTCACTCGTCTGATAAAACAGTTCTGTTTGTGGTGGTTAATAACTAACATTCGTATAATACGAGACATGGGGAATGTCCAAGTTAAATATTCTATTTAAACTATTTTCCCTGTTACTGGTGGATAAACCACACCTAATTCATGCTCCTGATTCTGCTTTGTAAAATAATACACCTATGTAAAAGAAGAGACTTATATTCGGCTGTCACACCTGTTCTGTTCGTCTGTAGATAATGGGGATTGTGAATATAAAAAATTGCAATTTTTTAATAGCGGACAAAATGTGTTTATTTAAAATTTTTAATGTCATTGACTTTTCTTAGTTTATAAGAAGCCGAAAGGAAATTACTGCTGCCATCTACATCAGAAACAACTGATGTAGGGCAAATTAAATTATTATAATTAATAACATTTGTCATAATTCAAAAGTTATTTGAAACTTTGAATTTGCTCTAATGTTACCAACACAAGATTCACCTTTATCATTAGAGTCTTTTTAAAAATATTCTTAAGAATGGGGTAAATAGCATGACGTGTATGAGATATGTTTACAGTTCAGTGTTTTAACGTAGTGGGCTAATGCATATAAAACGTACTAACCGGTGTCTAAGCTCGTATCTCTTGCCTGCATTCCGCATTCCTTATCACCTTTTCCTCCGAATGCATAAACGTTTGGAAATGACTGTGCAGATTTACAAGTTGTTATAGCATTTCTCATATTTTCAAATTTGTGTTTTGTATGTGTATCCCAGTAGGATTTAATCTCGAATGTCCAGGCGCTTTTTACTGAAAAAACAACTAAGAGAGAAGGTCTCAATACTTTTCTGTTTATTGTGAATAACTGCGTCCGATGTATAAAGGTTAAATACGGAAAATTTTAAACATTTTTAAATGTTTTGTACGAAGTAATTTAATACATGTGTGTGTGTGTGTGTGTGTGTGTGTGTATATATATATATATATATATATATATATATATATATATATATTTTATCTAGCGGGGAGAGTGTTTTTTTTATATATATACATGTGAAAGAAAAAGAAAAAAAAAA